>Ga0180434_10004071_pt1 | contig 18034 bp, 14 predicted proteins | sample SS_ome_7_FD_132453 | JGI IMG/M metagenome (GOLD analysis project Ga0180434, IMG submission 132453) | Hypersaline lake sediment archaeal communities from the Salton Sea, California, USA - SS_1_D_2 metaG | ecosystem: Environmental > Aquatic > Non-marine Saline and Alkaline > Hypersaline >...
ATTGAGGGATTCAGAATTCTTGAATTTTCTTCGTGCCTTGGTGCCTTGGTGCCTTGGTGTTCAGAACCGCGTCGCCGCGGTGCTGCGGGCTGGAAGCCCGCGGTCCAACGCCGACGGATCGCCATCCCTACGCGATGGCAGCCTGAAATCGTCTACAGCGCGAATGGCTCCGCTTCCGGACATCGCCCGTGCCATAGTGGCCGCCTCCTGGATGATCCCGGCAGAATGGCACGATCCGAAGGCTTCGATGGACGCCGAAACCCTTCCGGAGCGGAGCACAAAGGAGATGGAGTCGCGCATCTCATTGCCATAATGGATCTTATGACGACCGAATCCCCGACGCCGGAAGGCCGGCGATGGCACGGGCTTTGCAAAATGTTAGGCGCCACGAATTCCGGGGCCGCGCGCATTCGCCCGGGGTGGGCGGGACGCGCGCCCGGCCGAAAAGGAGCGATCCATGAATATCGAACGTCTGACGGTGAAGACGCGGGAAGCCGTGCAGCGGGCCCAGGAGATCGCGCAGGGGATGGGGCATCCCGAGCTGAGGCCCGAGCACGTGGCGCTCGCTTTGATCGATCAGGACGGGGGGACGGTCTCGTCCATCCTGGGCAAGGCGGGCGTGCCGGCGGAGAAGGTCCGGGCCCGCTTGAAGGAGGCGATCCAGGGTTTCCCGAAGACGTCGGGCGCCGAGACGCATCTTTCATCGGAGCTCCGGCGCACGTTCGACGGGGCGATCCGGGAAGCGGAGTCGATGAAGGACGAGTACATCGGGGGGGAGCACCTTCTTCTGGCCATGGTGGACGACAAGACGGGGGCGGGGGCGTCCTTCCGGGAGGCGGGTCTGGGCCGGGACAGCGCGCTGGAGGCGCTGCGCAGCGTTCGGGGGACGGAGGGGTCGCACGATCCGTACGCCGAGGAGAAGTACGAGGCCCTGAAGCGATTCACGATCGACCTGACGGACCTGGCGCGGACGGGGAAGCTGGACCCGGTGATCGGCCGCGACGAGGAGATCCGCCGGGTGATGCAGGTTCTCTCGAGGCGCACGAAGAACAACCCGGTCCTCATCGGGGAGGCGGGCGTGGGGAAAACGGCCATCGCGGAGGGCGTGGCGCGCAGGGTCGTGGAAGGCGACGTCCCCGAGGGGTTGAAGGACAAGCGGGTGCTCGCGCTGGACATGGGTTCGTTGGTGGCGGGGACGAAATTCCGGGGGGAGTTCGAGGAGCGTCTGAAGGCGATCCTGAAGTCGATCAAGGAGGCGGAAGGGGAGATCGTCCTCTTCATCGACGAGATCCACACGGTGGTGGGCGCGGGCAAGGCGGAGGGCTCGCAGGACGCGGCGAACATGCTGAAGCCGGCGCTGGCGCGGGGTGATCTGAAGTGCATCGGTGCGACGACGCTGGACGAGTACAGGAAGTTCATCGAGAAGGACAAGGCGCTGGAGCGGAGGTTCCAGACGGTGTTCGTGAGCGAGCCGAGCGTGCCCGACACGATCGCCATCCTGCGGGGCCTGAAGGAGCGCTACGAGGTGCACCACGGGGTGCGGATCACGGACAGCGCGCTGGTGTCGGCCGCGGTGCTCTCGCACCGCTACATCACGGGTCGTTTCCTTCCCGACAAGGCGATCGACCTGATGGACGAGGCCGCCTCGCGCATCCGCATGGAGATCGATTCGATGCCGGTGGAGCTGGACGCGGTGGAGCGGCGGATCACGCAGCTGGCCATCGAGGAGAACGCCCTGTCGCGAGAGACCGACGAGGCGGGGAAGGACCGTCTCGGGCAGGTCCGCGAGGAGATCGCCGGCCTCAAGGCCGAGGCGGAGGGGATGAAGGCCCGGTGGTCGCGCGAGAAGGCGATCATCTCGCGCCTGGTGGAGATCAAGGAGGAGATCGAGAAGCTGAGGACCGAATCGGATCTCCTGGCGCGCAAGGGGGAGCTCGAGCGGGTGGCGGAGATCCGCTACCAGCGGATCCCGGATCTGGAGAAGGAAGCCGAGGCCGAGCAGGCGAAGCTGGCCGAGGTCCAGCAGGAAGGCTCGATGCTCAAGGAGGAGGTGGGCGAGGAGGAGATCGCCCAGGTCGTCTCGCGGTGGACCGGGATCCCCGTGTCCAAGATGATGGAGTCGGAGCGCGAGAGGCTGCTCCAGATGGAGGAGAACCTCCGCTCCCGCGTCGTGGGACAGGACGCGGCGCTGCAGACGGTCTCCGATGCCGTCCGGCGCGGCCGGTCCGGGATGCAGGATCCCAACCGCCCGCTGGGGACCTTTCTGTTTCTCGGCCCCACGGGCGTGGGCAAGACCGAGCTGGCCCGGGCGCTCGCCGAATTCCTCTTCGACACGGAGAAGGCCCTGGTGCGCATCGACATGTCGGAGTACCAGGAGAAGCACACGGTGGCGCGGCTCCTCGGCGCCCCCCCCGGCTACGTGGGCTACGAGGAGGGCGGCCAGCTCACCGAGGCGGTCCGCCGGCGTCCCTATGCCGTGGTCCTGTTCGACGAGATCGAAAAGGCCCACATGGAGGTGTTCAACGTCCTGCTGCAGCTCATGGACGACGGACGCCTCACCGACGGCCAGGGGCGCACCGTCGACTTCAAGAACACCGTCGTCATCCTGACCTCCAACATCGGGACCCGGGCCCTCTCCACCGCCGAGGGCGATGACGAGCGCGTCCGCGAAAACGTCATGGACGAGCTGAGGAACGTCCTCCCCCCCGAGTTCATCAACCGGCTCGACGACGTGATCCTCTTCAACCGGCTGGGCCGGGAGGACATCAAGGGCATCGTGGACATCCAGCTGCGAAGGATCGCGTCCATCCTCGAGGACAAGGACCTGACGCTCGACGTCTCCGGGGCCGCCAAGGAAGCCCTGGCCGAGGAGGGGTTCGACCCCGCCTTCGGCGCCCGGCCCCTCAAGCGCGTCCTCCAGAAACGCCTGCAGGACGAGATCGCCAAGGAACTGATCGCCGGGACCTTCCAGCCCGGGGACGAGATCCGCGTGGACCGCGAAGGCGGGAAGTACGTGTTCCGCAAGGCCTAGTTCGACAGAGCCAAACGCACCTGCGCGGCGACCTCGTCGTAAGCCACGGAGCCGAAGGCGGCGTGGCGGGACTCGCGGCGCCGGCGCTGTTTGTGGGAGGCGTGTGTCCCGGGCCACGCGGGCTTCCGGCCCGGGACCACGGCGATCCGTCTACTTTGGACCGCGGGCTTCCAGCCCGCGCACCGCGGCGACCCGGTTCTGAATACCAAGGCACGAAGGCACGAAGAAATCTGGAACTCAGGAACTCAGGAAGATGCGTTTGCTGTTTCAACCGCCGATGCACGCCGATCCTAGCCCCGCGAGGGGCGACGGCGCGCAAGCCTGCCGGCAAGCCGCTCTCCGCCGTCGCCTGTTTTGCCTGTGCCAGGCCTATGGCGTTGCAGGACCACCGCCCCTGGCCCGCGCCGCGGACAGCGCCGCCTCCATGACCTCGCGGATCGCGACCCCCGCCCGCTGCGCCGCCTCGCGGCAGTCCTCGAATTCCGGGGCGAACTTCATGCGCCCCCCCGGCAGGACCCCCGCCTTCACCCGGACCGCGCCGTACGCCGTCTCCACCTCGACCGTGCGGCGCTCGAGCCTCGTGCGCGCCACCTCGTACCGGCGAACGCCCAGCGTCGTCGTTTCCCGGAAGAGGATCTCCTCGAAACGCCCTTCCGTCCCGGGGGGACAGAGGCAGGCCGCCAGGAACCCGGTCCGCCCCTTCTTCATGCCCGCCGGGAGGATCCAGACGTCCAGCGCGCCCGCGGCCAGCAGGGTTTCCGTCAGCGGGGGCAGGAGTTCGGGAGAGAGGTCGTCCAGGTTGGTCTCCACGACCACGGCCCGCTCGCCCGTTGCCGGGGAAGCCGTCTCCCCCACGAAGATCCTGAGCAGGTTCGGAACGGCGGGAAGATCACGGTCCCCCGCCCCGTACCCGACACGGTCGTAGGTCATGGGAGGCCGGTTCCCGAACCCCTTCGAGAGCGCAGCGAGCAGTGCGCAGCCCGTGGGGGTGGCGATCTCCCCCTCCACGTCGATCTGGACGGTCGGCATCCCCTTCAGGATCTCCACGGAGGCGGGCGGGGGGACGGGGAGGGTTCCGTGGTCGCACTCCAGGAACCCCCGCCCCACCGAGACGGGCGAGGCGTGCACCTCCTCCACGCCGAGGGCGTGCAGCCCGGCCACGCTTCCGACCACGTCCACGGCCGTGTCGGCGAGCCCGATCTCGTGGAAGTGGACCTCGTCGCTGGAGACGCCGTGGACCGCCGCTTCGGCCTCCCGCAGGCGCGCGAGAACCGCCCGCGCCCTCTTGCGGACCGTCTCCGGCAGGGGCGCGTTGCGGACGCGCTCCTCGAGCGCCGAGGGGTCCCGGAAGGGCGGGACCTCCGTCTCGATGACGACGTCGACCTTCGTGCCGGCCAGGGCGCCCTTCCGGACGCGCTTCGCTTCCAGGCGGACGCCTTCGAGGCCGAGGGGCCGGAGGACGGCCTCGAGCGCCTCGAGCGGGAGTCCCGCATCCACGAGGGCGCCGAGGATCATGTCGCCGGCCACGCCGGCGAAGCAGTCGAAATAGGCGATTCGCGTCACGCCGTTTGGCTCCTTTCATCTGCCGGCTTCAGCACCACCTCGGTCCCGACGCCGGCGTCGAGCTGCCGGTCGGCGCGGCCCTCTCGAACGGCGATTTCGAGGAAGCCGGCGCTCCCCGGGATCGCGAGGAGCCGGCCCGGTTCCGTGTCGCCGTAGGCTCGGGCCGGCCCCGGGATGTCCCGTCCCTTGACGAGCGCCGTGAACGGGCCCGGAAACAGGTCTTGTTCCCGGACATTCGTCACCAGGTTCCCGAACCGGTCGACATGGATCACTTCTCCCGCCAGGGCGTCTCCGTCCCGGAGGGGGGCGGGCAGGGTCATCGTGAGGGGATCGTCCAGGGGGGGGCCGAGGTCCTCGAGGGGCCATCCGCCGGCGAGCGCGGCCGCGACGGGGGCGAAGACGTCGCGGCCATGGAAGGTGGCGCTGATGGGGCGGCGGTAGAGCCGGGGGTCGTCGAGCCGCCGGAAGCGTGTTCCGGCGCCTGCGGCGCCCTCGCCGAAGGGATCGAGCGCGCCGGGAACGATGCCCGAATCGGGGGCGAGGAAGATCTGGCCGTTTGCTTCGGCGACGAGGATGCGTCGCGAGGTCCCCACGCCGGGATCCACGACGACGACATGGACGGTTCCCGGGGGAAAATGGGGAAACGCGGAAGCGAGGGCGAGGGAAGCGGCGCGCTCGTCGCCGGGGGCGATGCCGTGGGTGAGGTCGACGATCCTGGCGTCGGGGCATCGTCCGAGAAGGACGCCCTTCATGATGCCGACGAAGGGGTCGTCCAGGCCGAAGTCGGTCAGGAGGGTGACGAGGCCGCTTCTTTTGGGGTCATGGTTCATGGTTCATGGGTCCTGGGTCCGGGGTCCGGGGTCCGGGAACCGGAGAATCCATTCTATCGCGAAGGGGCCGGTTGCAAGAACTCTTCCGGGGGGCTATCATTCGGCGTGTGGGAGAGGGGAGCGTCGGGATTTTTTCGAGGGAGTGGGATGGTCGAGGAACACGCTGGAACGCTGATCGGGAAGGGGAAACGTTTCGGTCTGATCGTCTCCCGATTCAACGAGTTCATCTCCAAGAAGCTCCTGGAAGGCGCGCTGGATTCCCTGGTTCGCCACGAGGTCTCGGAAGAGGACATCGGCGTCTACTGGGTGCCGGGGTCGTTCGAGATTCCGGTGGTGGCGAAGCGCCTCGCGGAGAGCGGCCGTTTCGACGCTTTGGTCTGTCTCGGCGCGGTGATACGCGGCGCCACGCCGCATTTCGAATACGTGGCGTCGGAGGTGGCCAAGGGCGCGGCCCAGGTTTCCTTGGCCACGGGGGTTCCCGTTCTGTTCGGGGTGGTGACGGCGGACACGCTGGAGCAGGCCATCGATCGCGCGGGAACCAAGTCGGGCAACAAGGGTGCGGAAGCGGCGTCAGGGGCGATCGAGATGGCCAACCTTTTCGCGGGGCTCTAGCGATGCGTTCCCGAACGCGGGCCCGTGAAACCGCTTTCAAGTACCTCTTTGAGGTCGACGTCAACCGAGGCGAAAGTTGTCCCACGCCCGGCGAGTATCTCGACCGTTTCACCCTGTCCGAGGAGGTGGCCGCCTACGCCCGGGTCTTGATGGAGGGGGTTCTCCGGGAGATGGACTTCTTGAACGGGGCGCTTTCGGCGTCGGCCGAGAACTGGCGATTGGAGCGCATGGCGGCGGTGGACCGGAACGTATTGAGGATCGGCGCGTGGGAGATCCTGAGATCGGGGGAGGTACCGCCCCAGGTGTCGATCAACGAGGCGGTGGATCTCGCCAAGCGGTACGGATCGGAGCGTTCCGGCTCCTTCGTCAACGGCGTACTGGATCATCTCATGAGAACGAGGGGGGGCGGGGCGGCGCCGGCGCCGCCCGGGAGGCGAGATGTTTAGCCTGCTCAAGCGCGGTTTGAAGAAGACCGCGAAGATCCTCACGACCGACATCCGCGACCTGTTCCAGCTTCGGCGGAAGATCGACGAGGCGTTTCTCGAGGATCTGGAGGAAATCCTCGTGACGGCGGATCTGGGCCCGCGCTTTGCGGCGCGGGTGGTGGAGGATCTCGAGCGGGACTTCAAGGAGAAGAAGGTCCGGGATCCGGACCAGCTCATCGCTCATTTGAAGGGAAAGCTTCTCGCGAACCTCAAGGTGGTGGACAACCACGTGCGCTTCGCGGAGAAGCCTCCGACCGTCATTCTGGTGGGCGGGGTGAACGGGGTGGGGAAGACGACCTCCATCGGCAAGCTGGCGTATTATTTCCGCGAGCAGGGAAAACGGGTTCTCCTGGCGGCGGGCGACACCTTCCGGGCCGCCGCCGTCGAGCAGCTGGAGCTGTGGGCGACGCGCGTGGGGGCGGACATCGTGAAGGGGGCCCAGGGGTCCGACCCCGCCGCCGTGGCTTTCGACGCGGCGGACGCGGCGCTGGCCCGGGGCACGGACATCCTCCTGGTGGACACGGCGGGACGGCTGCACACCCGGGAAAACCTCATGAAGGAGCTCTCGAAGATCAAGCGCGTGCTGACCGCGAAGATCCCGGACGCCCCGCACGAGGTGCTTCTGGTCCTGGACGCGACGACGGGCCAGAACGCCATCAGCCAGGCCCTCCGGTTCAAGGAAGTGATCGACGTCTCGGGTCTGTTTCTGGCGAAGCTCGACGGAACGGCCAAGGGCGGCGTCGTCCTCGCCATCGTGAACCAGATCGAGACCCCCGTCAAATTCATCGGCGTGGGCGAGAAACAGGAGGACGTGCTCGCCTTCAACGCCGAGGAATTCGTCGAGGGTCTCTTCCAGTAGCCCTCGCGGCGCCGGACCGTCTCCCGTCCGTGCGCCGCGGAAAAGATTCCCGTCCGGAATGAACGCTTTCCGGCCGAACGTCCATACAGGAATAGAAAGGCCCCCGCCATGGAGGAGCCCCTGTCTTCCAGCGCCCGGGACGCCGATCTGGTGGCCGGATTCCTCGGCGGCGACAGCGCTGGATTCGAGGCCCTCCTCGAGAAGTACGGGAAAGCGGTCTTCAACTTCATCCGGCGGTTTCTGGGAGACCCCGAGGCTTCCCGCGACGTGTTCCAGGAGACCCTCGTGAGCGCCCTCAAGGACATCGAACGCTTCGACACCTCCCGGCGTTTCCTTCCCTGGATCCTGGGGATCGCCGTGAACCGGTGCCGTGAAGAAAAACGCCGCCGGAAGCACCCGCCGATTCCCCCGGACGACGGCCTGGGCGGACCCGCCTCGCATGCCGCCGGACCCGACGCCGCCGCGGCCGAGAAGGAAACGGTCGCTCGCATCGCCTCCGCCGTTGCGGCCCTCGACGACGCCCATCGCGCCGTCTTCCTGCTCAAGGTCTACGGGGATTTCACCTACGCCCAGGTGGGGGAAATCCTCACCATCTCCGAGGGGACGGCGAAATCCCGCATGCACTATGCGGTGTACGCCGTCCGGAAAGCCCTGCATGAAACCAAAGACTGACGACGCCTGAGGAACCTGCGCCGTGGAACGCTGCGAAGACGTCCGGAAAAAACTCGTGCATCTGAAAATCGGGCTCCTCTCGCCCGAAGAGAAGAAGGACGTCGAGAAACACGTCGGCGACTGCGCGGCCTGCCGGAAGGCGCTCCAGGCCCTGGAGGCGGACCTGGCCAGCTTCCGCGCCTGGAAGGACGAGCCCGCTCCCGCCGACATCCTCGACGCCGTGGCGGAACAGGCGCGCCGCGCCGCCTCCTCCCGGACCGCGCCCGCTCCCGGGCCCGAGGCCTCCCCGGAGGCGCCGCCGGCTTCCGTCGCGTCCCGCCGGCCGAGCCAGGGGGTGGACATCGGCGATCTTCTCGGGGACGACTCGCTGGAATCCCTCGAGAAGGACCTCCAGGATCTCGAAAACCTCGTGGCGACGAAACGGAAGCCCGGCACGGGCACGGACGTGGATCTCGCGAGCGCCGATCTCTACGGAAAGAAGAAGAAGGCCGGGAAACTCTCCGAGGACGACCGGGAAAAACTACTCCAGGAACTGGGGCTCGACGAGGACACGCCCCAGGAGGAGGAAGGCGGAGAGGAGGACGGAAAATCCCCCGCCCTGGAAGACATGGCCAAGATGGCCGATCAGGCCGCGAAGCGAAAGAGCCGGAGGATCCGGACCGGCGACGAGGACTGGGAGCAGCTCTGCGGCACCACCGTCTTCGACAAATCGGAACTTCCCCCCGTCCAGGGCGTCAAGGAGAAGACGGAGAAGAAGGAAGCGCCCCCGAAGGCCGAGGAGGAGACCCGGTCCACCGACGAATGGCTGTCCCTTTCCGGCACGGGAGCGGTCCCCCCCAAGGGCGGAAGCAAGAGCGAGGCGGACACGCTCTTCGGCACGACCATCCTGCCCGCGGCGGGCGGGACCAAGACGCCCTCCAAGCGCTTTTCCTCCCGGATGCTGGCCGAGATCAAGTTGGAGGACAACGAAAAGCGCGAGAGGAAACGGAAGGCCCGGACGGCGGGGGTGAAGTCCTTCCCGGTCCTGGTCGCGGTGGGCCTCCACCTGGTGGTGGGCCTGGCGATGGGGGCCGTGGTGTTCAAGTCGCTCAAGCGCGGGGAGACCCAGCCCATTCCGGTCACGCTCGACAAGGACGAGATCGAGAAGGACCGGCTCATCAAGGAGGAGAAGGAACAGGAGACGGACACGCCCGACCCCACCAAGGACGACGTGGACGAGTCGGCCGAGGAGACCGACGATGTCGTGCCCGACAACCAGCGGGTGGACCAGGGGAAACGGATCCAGATCGACAAGGAGGACGCCCCGCCCGAATACCGGCAGAAGGGCAACGTGGACATCGTCCGCCGCCAGCGCGGCACGGTGGGTGGGGGCGGCCGCTGGAAGGCGGTGGAGCGCGGCCTCGACTGGCTGAAGCGCCACCAGGACGAGAGCGGCAGGTGGGACTGGGCCGGGTACACGCGCCACTGCCGGCCGGGGCTCTGCCACTGCCCGAGCGGCATCGACCCGGAGAACTTCGGCGTCGACCCCGCCGTGGCCGAGCGCGACCCGTCCGTGCTGAGCCGGAAGAGAAACTACTCCATCGGATTGACGGGGCTGGCGCTTCTGTGCTACCTCGGCTCGGGCTACACGCACCTGCCGGTCCCCGGCGACATCCAAGAGAGGGTCTCGAAGGTCTATCTCGAGAAGCACGCCTTCTACCGGCCGACGGTGGAGAAGGCGGTCCGTTTCCTCCAGCGGATGCAGGGGCCAGACGGGTGTTTCACGCCCCGGGACCGCCTGGACATCAACCACGAGGGCTACATGTACAATCAGGGGATCTGCACGCTGGCGATCCTCGAGGCCTGCCAGATGACCCAGGACCGCGACCCCTCGCTCGAGGACACGGCCCAGCAGGCGGTGGATTTCATCTGCCGGGCCCAGGCGCCCAACGGAGGCTGGGACTACGTGTCCTACGACCGCTACCGGTGCGAGTACGGCCGCGACACGCGGACCGACGTCTCCGTATCCAGCTGGCAGATCATGGCGCTGAAGTCGGCGCTGGACGCCGGGCTGAAGGTGAGCGGGCGGGTCTGGCGCCGCGCCGACGACTACTTCCGGCGCATGACGCTCATGCGCACCGGGCACAGCCGCTACGCCGAGGGCCGGGAGGGCGAGAAGAACGGGGAGGTGCTGCGGGAGCACCTCGATCGCATCTCGGTGGGGGTGACGGCCGCGAGCCTGCTTTCGAAGCTCTACCTCGGCGCGCCGCTGAAGCGGGGCGACATCGAGAACGGGGCCCGCCAGCTCATGCTGGAGCTGCCGGATCCGGCCCGGATCCGGACGCCCGCCCCTCCCGGGCAGGCCCACAACTACCATACGGTCTACTACTGGTACTACGGGACGCTGGTCATGTTCCACCTGGGGGGCGAGTACTGGAACATGTGGAAGGAGCGTCTGGTGGAGATGCTCAAGCACACCCAGAACGACGGCACCGACCCCGACAAGCCCCAGGCCAAGGGGTCGTGGGACCCCGAGGGGGCTTTCCTGGGGAGGTACGCCGGCCGCCTCTACGTGACGGTCTTCAACATCCTCAACCTGGAGGTCTTCTACCGCTACCTGCCCCTCTACCGGACGCGGACGGCCTCCGCCCCCGAAGAGAAAGAGGAGAAGAAGACCCTCGAAGATCTGGCCAAGACGATCAACCGGAACAAGAAGAAGCGCGGCAGCGCGCTGCTGCAGGCCGTGCGGGAGGTCTCCCGGCGGTACACGCAGAACGCGGACGGCGTCCGGCTCCTGGCCCGGGTGATGCTCGACCCCGGTTTCGGCTGGCGGGCCCGGCAGACGGCGTTCATGGGGTTGAAGAAGGCCGGCGAACCCGCCCTGCCCTACTTGCGCAGGGCCTTCCTGCAGGTGGACGACAACCTGAAACAGATGATCATGATCGCCTTCGTCCGGCACAAGGACGTCGAGGCGGCCCCGCTTCTCAAGATCGTGGCGGAGGGGCGGGAATACGCCTCGGGCGTGAGGAAGGCGGCCTCCGAGGCGCTTGAAGCGCTGCAGGCGCGCTAGCCGCCCTCGCCCGCCGAACACGTATCGCCCCGCCTGGAACGCAGACGACCGGCCTTCGGACCGGTTTCACCGCCTCTGGGTATCCCCGCGCTTCCGGATGCGTTCCATCAGCTGCATGTAGGCGAAGAAGTCCTTGGGGGAGTAGAACGTGGCGTGGACGGAACGCCCGAGCACGATCGCGGCGCCGCTGGCGAGGGGATAGGGCTCGCTGGGGGGCAGGGGCCGGCCGTTGACCGTGCTGCCGAACTTGGATTTGGCGTCGGTGAAGGTGATCTGCCCGGTCCTGTCGTCCTCCTGGAAGTACGCGTGGAACTTGGAGATCGCCTGGTGGGGGACCACGATGTCGTTGCTCGACGCCCGGCCCAGGGTGATCATCGTGTTGAACCGGTTGCGGTCGGATTTCACGACCTCGACGACGAGGACCTTGGTGCGGTCCTTGCCGCCGTCCACGAAGGCGGTGAGGTGGTCCCCCTGCGAGGTGGCGGCGTAGGCCTTGAAGTCGGGAGGCAGGACATCCACGCCCACCAGGTCGATGACGAGCAGCGGATTCCTGTACCGCTGGACGAAGTCCTCCCGGGGAAGCACCGCGTGATCCCGTGCGAACTTCTCGAACGTGGGGTGGAACTCCATCGGGAACCCTTTCCCGGTAAACCCTCAAGGACATCGTGACCAGGATAGGGCTCTTCCCGGCGGGGATCAACCTATTTATGCGATTGCGCAGCCCAACCCTCGTGCGTGCCGCTTCACGATAAAAATCCATCCTGCAGCTGCATTCGGCCCCCGGCGCCTTATAATCGAGGTCTTGCGGCCGGGCCCCGCCCGCGCCGGGGAAGCCCGCGCCGCGGAAAGGACGAGCGATGACCGTCTCCTTCGAGCAGGGCCCGATCCGGCCCCCCAGCGAGGCCGGAAGCCTGCTGATCCGGCTGACCCGGAACTGCCCCTGGAACCGTTGCGCGTTCTGCCACACCTACCGGGGGGAAACGTACTCCCGGCGCCGCGCTCCGGAGGTGAAGGCGGACATCGACCGGGCCGCCGAGGCCGCCCGTTCGCTGCAGGACCTCTCCCGCCGCCTGGGCGAGGGGGGCGAGCCGGGCCCGGCGACCGTGAGCGCCTTGCAGAGGAACCCGGCGCTGACGCCCGCCGAGGTGTCGGTGGCGAATTTCCTTCTCAACGGCGGGCGGACCGCCTTCCTGCAGGACGCCGACCCCCTCGCGGGCCCGGTCGAGGAATCCGCCGAGGTCCTCCGGCATCTCCGGAAGCGCTTCCCCTCCGTCCGGCGGGTGACCACCTATTGCCGTTCCCGGACCGCCGCACGGCTCGGCCCCGAGGCGTTCCGGACGCTGAAGGAGGCGGGGCTCGACCGCGTGCACATCGGCATGGAGTCCGGATCGGACGCGGTGCTCGCGTTCATCCGCAAGGGCGTGACGGCGGAACAGCACGTCGCGGGAGGACGGGCGGTGAAGGAGGCGGGGCTGGAGCTCTCGGAGTACGTCATGCCGGGGCTCGGCGGCGTCCGGTGGACGGAGGAGCACGCGCGGGAATCCGCGGCGGCCGTCAACCGCATCGGGCCGGATTTCGTGAGGCTGAGAACGCTCGCGGTGATCCCCACGGCCGATCTGGAGCGCGAGGTCCGCGAAGGCCGCCTGGAGCCGCTGGGCGAGGACGACACCGTGCGCGAGATCCGAGCCCTGGTGGAGGGGATCGAGACGGAGACCCGCCTGGAAAGCGATCACATCCTCAACCTGCTCGAGGAGGTGCAAGGCGACCTTCCGGCGGACAAGGACCGGATCCTCGGCGTGATCGACGCCTACCTCGCCCTGCCGGAGGAGGAGCGCGTCCATTTCCGCATCGGCCGCCGGTCCTGCGCCTACCGGACCCTGCAGGATAGGAACGGCCCCCTTCGCCCTCGCGTGGACAAGATCCTGGAAGCGCTCGACATCCGGAGCGCGAAAGACGCCGACGAGGCGATCCGCGAGATGGTGAAGCGCTTCGTGTAGTCGACCGCGGATTTCGCTCATGTGCGGGACGTTTCCAGGGCGCGTTGTTCCTTTGCGTGGCGGACGTGGGATTCGACGCCGCCGGGGGGAGGGAGGAAGGGGAATCGGGCGTGGACGCCAGGTTGAACGTCGAAGGTCACCGTTCGAGCCCTTTACACACGCAACCACACAACCACACAACGACATGATCCTTTGCGCCCTCCGCATTCCCGGCGGTGAGCCTTCTTGCTTTGAGGAGCCCGAGCCATGGAAAAGATCTTCGGAAACACGCGCCTCCGTCTCGTCCAGGGGGACATCACGCAAGAGGAGGTGGACGCCGTCGTCAACGCCGCCAACAGCTCGCTCATGGGAGGCGGCGGGGTCGACGGGGCCATCCACGGGGCCGGGGGACCGGCCATTCTGGACGCCTGCAAGGCGATCCGGGCCGAGCGGGGGAAGCTGCCCGCCGGCGAGGCCGTGGCCACCACCGCAGGCGCCATGAAGGCGAAGAAGGTCATCCACACGGTGGGGCCGATCTGGCGCGGAGGGGGCGCGGGGGAAGCCGCGACCCTCGCGTCCGCCTACCGCCGCTCCCTCGAGGTGGCCTCGGAAGAGGGCCTCAGGACCGTCGCCTTCCCGTCCATCAGCACCGGCGCCTACGGCTACCCGATCGATCAGGCCGCGGCCGTCGCCCTGGAGACCGTCAAGGAGACGGTCGAAGGGACGGGACTCGAGGAGGTCCGCTTCGTCCTGTTCTCGGACGCGGATCTCCAGGTCTACAAGCAGGCGCTCGAAGCGCTCGCCTGAGCGCGTGGAGGAGGAGGGTCAACGGGGGGGCAGGGGCATGGGTCACCGGTCACCGGGAAGGGAGGAGCGGCTGAACTGCTCCTCCCCGTTCTCGGGGCGGGGTTTCTCGAGCAGCGCCTTGAAGTCGAAGCGGCGGTAGGTCTGCTTCCATGCCGCGGTCCCGTCGGGCGCGGCGTTGGCGACGTGCAGGACGCCTCTTCCCGGCACGAAGAGCACGTCGTGGAGGTTGCTCTTCATGGCCACGGGCCCGTCCATCAACCGGATCGAGGAGGCCTCGTCGAGGGTGCCGTACGCCCCCCGGATGCGTTCCACGAGAAGATCGTATCGCTTCCCTGCGGAGAGGATCACCGCGTCCTCGACGGGTTTCGGGAGGAGCGCGTGCGCCTCGCCGGGGCCGATGACATCGAAGTCCTTCCACGTGGCCCGGATGCCCGCCGCGGCGGGCCCTTCGGCGTCGGAGACGACGTAGTAGTACTCGCAGGTGCGCCGGCTCTTGCGGAAGACGTCCACGGCCTCCCGCAACGACGCCCCCTCCTCGAGGGCCCGGCGGACGAGAAACGACATGGGGCATCCCTTCCAGTGCCCCAGGCCCCCGCCGCCCATTTCCCCCACGGCCACGCCCTCGGCGTTGAGGCCCGACACGGAGCCGATGAAGCCGGCGTAGGAGACGTTGCAAAAGGCGATCTTCCCCTCTCCCTCCTGGACGATGAGGACGGCGTGCTCCTGGAGGCCCAGGTCCACGCCGTAGTCGAGAACCCGGCCGTGATAGAGTTCGCCGTCGCGCGTGGCCTTCCCGAAGACGGCGAATCCGCTGCAGTGGAAGAACTCGGGGATGAGGTTGGCGTAGAGGATTTTCGGGTAGGGCAGGCCCGCTCCCTCGGCGAGCCCCTTCATCTCCTCGATGCAGGCCGGCGGGACGTGTTCCCGCTGGAGGTTCCACAGGAACGCGAAGGCGGCCTCGAGGGGGAGACGGAGACCCTCGATCTCGACGGCGCCGTCCTTCCCGGCCTTCTCGAAAACGCCCTGGACCAGCGCGCGGATTTCCGATCGCAAAAGCCGCCCGTGCTGCCGGCCCATCTCCCGCGGGGATCCCTTCAGGTGGAGGACGGGATACCCGTCGATCCGCTCCAGCCAGCCCTTCCCCTCCACGAGGGCCCCGTCCTGCGCCGCCACGGCGGCGGACAAAGCGGCGCCCCCGATCAGAACGAGAAGAGCAACCGAAAACGCGATGCGCCTGCGTGGCATGAAGATCTCCCGTCGTCCGAAGCCGGACCACTCGTGGTAGGCCGAACCGTCGAAGGCGGTTCAGGACTGCAAGGCGGCCAGCGCGATCAGGCTCCTCTCGATCTCCCCGGTGATGCCCGCCAGGCGGATCATGATGAGGGGATCCCCCGGCTCCGGCGATTCGATCAGCCCGAGAAAGAGGTGTTCCGGCCCGATGAAGTCATGGCCCATGCGCCGGGCGGCGTCCCGCGCCGCGACGAGGATGGGGGTGAAGCCCCGCGCGGAGACCCACCGCGTTCCGCCGTCGTCCTCGCCGCCCAGGAAGGATGCCGTCTCTTCCCGGACCTCGAACACGTCGATGCCGGCCTCCTCCAGGGCCTCGAAGTAGGGGGCGTCCTCGTCTTCGAGAAGGAAATAGAGGAGGGCGGGACGGACGCGGTGCAAGGAGGAGGGATCGGTCTGTTCGCGCCCGGCCCGCACCAGGACCGTCTTCGCCTCCGCGGTCAGGCGCGAGAAGGCCTTCTCCTTCAAAGGAAGCGAGCATTCCTGGCACACGAAGAGCGTCCGGATCTTCCCGTCCTTCACCTCCGTATCGAAGGTCACGGCTTCCCGCAACCGGCATTTCTGGCATCGCATGGGCGTCTCCTCTCGGGGACCCGACGAGTCTCTCGGACCCGGTCCTGACTTAGCCGATATCGTCCCAAACGTCAAGCATGAAGACTCCCTTTCCGCCCCGGGTTCTCCTCTCATGGTACGGCAGTTTTTCACGCTTCGCCAGCTTCCGGCACCCCGCTTTTCGCGAGAGGAACGAACTGCACCGCCCAGAACACGGTCGCGAGCACGCCGAAATGGGTGAACGCCGGGAGACCCAACGTCACTTCCCCCAGGAGAGATCCGACCGCACCCACCGTGACCAGTCCCGTCAGGCCTCCGAGGAGGACGCCGAATTCGCTTCCCCGCGTCTTGAAGAACCCCGCGCCGAGTACCGCGAAGGGGAGGGAAAGGTGGAAGAAGGCACCGAGCCCGATGACGCCCTGGAACAGGAACGCGAGAAAACCGGCCACCACCCCCCAGGGAAGGAGGCCCGCGGCCCAGGCCGGCCGCCGGATCGAGAGACCCCCCGCCGCCGCCGTCCCCATCCACAACAGAACCGGTCCCAGAACCGGTTGCGCCTGAAACGACAGGCCGGGGCCTTCCACGAGAAACCAGAAAAGGGCACCCCCGAGCGTACCCGCCGCGAGCGCGCCCACCGCCACCTCCGGGTAGGAGACGGAACGGGCCTTCGCCGGCGCCGTGGCGGGCTCTCGAGGCGCGGCCGGGGACCGGGCGCCGGGGACCGGGATCTTCAGGCCCTCGGCGTAGTCCGCCGTCAGCCAGGTCTCCGGCGACCGGCCCATGTTCTCCGCCCACCACAACGTCCAGGCGAGCGAAACGTCCTCCCCCGCCAGTTCGCGGATGCGGACCTCGTCTCGCGGATCGGCGCCCGTGAGCGTCTCGAGGTTCTTCCGCGCCTCTTCCCGGCGGACGGGGTCGGAAGATCGCAGCGCCTGGAGGTTGAGCTCGATCGAACCCTTCACGAGGTCCAGGGGGGAGGCGTCCGAAAAGCCTTCCCAGAAGCCGAGAAAATCCTCGGCCCGCCGCCCGGGCTCGAGGGACGCCCCGCCTTCCCCCGAGGGGGGGAGGGCGAGGATGGACGCGCAGGCCCCGGCCAGGGCGCGGGAGGGTCCCGCGGAGAGATCGCCGATCTGCCCGGCCAGGATGGGCACGGCGGGAACCCAGGCGGTTCCGGCCAGGGTCTCGACCGCCGTCCCCCGTTGCGGTTCGCGGTCCAGGAGGGCGGCCTTCACCAGGGTCCGGGACGCGGCTTCGCCCCCGATCCCGGCGAGCGTCCGGCAGAGGAGGGAAGCCACCTCGGGATCCTGTTCGCGAAGGGCGTGGTAGCCGAGGTAGGGCAGGAGCCTTTTCACAAGGAAGTCGGCAAATCCCCGGGCCGCGAGCCGCCGCAAGCCGGAGGCCTCGCCGGGACCCTCGAGAAGGACGACCAGGGGCTCCAGCAGCTTCATGCCGAAGGGGTTCCGGTACAGGTCGGTCTCTTCGCCCGCTCGCACCTTCGCCTGGAACGCAAGGAGGACGTCGCAAGCCTCGGCGGGGCCGGGCCGCGGGCCCTCCATGGCCGCGACCTGGCGGACGATCTCCCGTCCGGCGGGGCAGAGGTCCGGCGGATCCGAGAGGGCGCGGATGAGGACCTGCCGCTCGGAAAGGGGCGCCTCTTCGTCCTCCGGCTCCACAGCGGATTCGCGCCCGGCGAGAGGGATGACCTCGCCCGGTTCTTCGGGAGGCGGGGAGGGGGCCGGGGCGGGTTCGGAAGCGGGCGCAGTCCTGGACATGTGTTCCACGAGCGTGCGGGCGTCCTGTTCGGAAAGCCGGGCGATGCGTTCCTCGCGCCCGCCGAGGCGGAAGCGGACCTCCCAGCCGAGGATCCTCTTTTCCGCGGACGCCTGCTCGGTCTCCCCGAACGCGTATTCCCCTTCGAGGGCCGTCTTGCCGAAGCGCTCGCTCACGAAGACGGCCCTGTCCGCACACAGGGCGAGAACGCCGCGATGGATGCCCTTTTCGGCGGGCAGCAGGGCCTCGACGCCGGATTCCGGGACGCCGGCGTCCGCGAGGGCGTCGAGAAGGGCGGGGGTGACGCGTACGGCTTCTTCCATGGCGGAAAAAGCATAGCACGGGCGGAGCGGGGATGTCACGCAGACCCTTCGACGAGCCCTTCGCGCTGCAAGGAAAGCCTTTGTGGGAGGCGAATCCTCCGGCGAAGCCGGAGGTTCGGCGACGGCTGCGGCATTTCGAGTTGTCTGGTACCCGTCACCTGTGACCCGTGTTGGCCGTGCTTTGCCGGCACCGCATTGATGCAACCCACCGCACGGAC
>Ga0180434_10004072_pt1 | contig 18032 bp, 10 predicted proteins | sample SS_ome_7_FD_132453 | JGI IMG/M metagenome (GOLD analysis project Ga0180434, IMG submission 132453) | Hypersaline lake sediment archaeal communities from the Salton Sea, California, USA - SS_1_D_2 metaG | ecosystem: Environmental > Aquatic > Non-marine Saline and Alkaline > Hypersaline >...
CGCTTGCGCCGCGCGCTGGACGAGCGGGAGCTGGATGTCCCCATCGCCGTGGATGGCGGGATCGACCCGACCACCGCCCCGCTGGTGGTGAGCGCAGGGGCGACGGTGTTGATATCTGGCTCGGGGATCTATAACGACAAAGCGACGGTGGCCGAAAACGTGGCGGCACTGCGTACAAGTGTGCGCCATCTTCCACAGAAGTAGCCATCGGACAACCCCAAACAAAAAGAGCCACTCCACCCAACCGAGTGGAATGACCCTTGCTTCCACCATCCAACTCTACAACCTATAAGAACTCTGCGCCCGGCCCTCTTTCGAAAAAGTCAAAATTCTTCTGGATGGCATCCTCGTACTCCGAGGGTACCTCATATTCGTCAAAGATCGCCCCAACCTCGCACTCGGCCTCGCAAGCCCCGCATTCGGTGCATTCTTCCGGAAAAATGTAAAAGGTCGGCCACTCGGGGTGATCCTCGATAAAGTAGATGGCCTCACTAGGACAGACCTCTTCGCAAGCCCCGCAACGCTCGCACTGAGAGGTGATTACGTATGCCAATTTTCTCTTACCTCCATCTTTCTACCGTTTTGATCGCGCCAATCCTATCTCTTGATAGGATTGACTCTTGGAATCGTTTCCCATTGTAACTTTGCTACCGGACACTTTTCTCAGGACACGGACGAACACGGACGACACGGATGGTCTGTTGTTTTCGGCGCTTTGCTTGCTCGTTGGCAGATGCTTGCCGCTCAGAATTTTAGGCGCGAGTCGGAAAAATTCAGGTAAAATCCGTGTGAATCCGTGAAATCCGTGTCCAAATAAACGTTCACTCAAAAAGTGTCCGGTAGTGAAATTGTAACGAAACTTGGAGTCTTTGTCAAGGCTCTCGCTGTGGCGTTAAGGAGCCCCTGCTGCCTCCAGGCGCAGCGCTCGATAGGGCGCGCCAGGCCAAATTTCCAGGAATGGGGATGCGTCGTCGAACCAGGAGGCGTAAAGGGCATCAAGTTGTCCTTCCGCTTCCATCGCTTGCAGCGTCAGGTTGACCAGATCGCGAAAGGCAGAATCGCCCTGCGGGAGTCCCAGCGCCAGCGGTACCTGAGTCAGTCGCAGAGGGAGCACGCCCAATCCCGGTGTAGCATAAGCCGGTCCCAACAGGTCGGCTCGCTCCCCGGCCACCGCCGCCACCTGTCCCGCCGTCAGAGACGCGATGGCCGCTTCCAGCGTCGGTTGTGGCGCCACAGTCAGCGAGACGCCCGCGTTTTGCGCGGCGGCCAGGAGCACTTCTCGGCTCGCGCTGCCCGTGACCACCGCCACCTGTCGCCCACCCAGGTTTCTTATGTTGGTGATCGGCGTCCCCGCTTGCACCAGCAGACCCTCGCCAGCCACGTAGGTCGTCAGGCTAAAGTCGAATTCTAACTCGGCGGCGCGAGAGTGAACCAGCCCTCCTATGAGCAGGTCGACCTGGCCCGCACGCAGCATCTCCTTCCCCGATGCAACCGGCGCAGTGACAAAATCGACCGCGGTAGCATCGCCCAACCAACGCTCGGCCATCAGCAGCACCAGGCCAACCTCGTAGCCGGCAGGCGCACCGGTCGCGTCCACGTAGGCAAAGGGAGAGCGATCGGGCGGCAGGGCCACGACCAGCCGACCTCGCGATTGAATGGCGGCGATGGTATCGGGCACGCCCGCTACGACGGGAGCATCTGCAAAAACGGGAACCTCCTCGCCAGGCCAACGCTCGACCGGGGGCGGTGACTCTGCAAACCAGCGCACATACAAGTCCGTATATGTCCCGTCGGCGACCATCTCCTGGAATGTCAGGTTGACCAGATTGGCAAAGAACGGCTCGTTTTGCGGAAAGGCGAGCGCCACCGGAACCGTCGTGTATTGGCCGACAATGGCCGTCTCTATGCCCTTTTCGGCGAGCATGCGCGCGCCCCCAAAAAGCCGACGGCGCAGGTCGGCCACCGCGTCCAACTCTCCCTGGCCCAATGCCGCCACCACAGAGTCGAAGCGGTCATACGTCTGAAAAGTGAGCGTGAAGGGCACCCTTCCTTCCAATGGCTCCCTGGCCTCTCCCCACCGGGTGATTCCCACCGGCCGCCCGGCCAGATCCGCCGGACCACCGATGGCGGCCGCATCCCCGACGCGGACGAGCAGCGCCTGACCGTCGACAAAGTACGGCAGGCTAAAGTCGGCCCCCGCCTCCCATCCCTGCTCGTGGGTGAGGGCCGCGATAATCATGTCCACATCGCCAGCTTGCAGATGCTCGATGGCGGTGTCGGAGCGCACCTGGCGGAACTGGACCGCTTCAGCATCTCCCAGCCAACGGCGGGCCAACTCGCGTCCCAGATCGACGTCGAAACCGGCCACCCTTCCCTCTTCGGTGATATAGCCAAAGGGGGGGAGGTCGTAACGCACGCCGACGCGCAAAAAGCCGCGCGCGCGGACGCGCATCGCGGTCGTTGCGTTGTCTGGCAGAGGCGTCTGGGCGGGGGAGGACGTCGTCAAGAGATCGGCGGCGTTCGAGGTTTCCGTCTCTCCATTCGAGAGAATCAGCTTGGGGATCTCGCCAGCACAAGCGGCGAGCAACATAGCGGCGAGCAGCAGCACAACGCCCACCGAGAGTCGTCGATCGTTGTTCATGGATTCGTTTTTCATTCTTCGCTGATTCCCCACCAATACATGTCCGCCAGCTTCTGATGTTCTTCCCGCAGTCGTACGTAACTTTCGTAGCGATGCTCGCTCACCCTTCCTTCTTCCAACGCCTGTCTGACCGCGCAATCTGGCTCCACGGTGTGCGTACAATCCGAGAACCGGCAATTGGCCACCAACGGGGCAATGTCGGGAAAACAGGCATCCAACTCCTCTGGATCCACGTCAAAGAGGGCCAGGGCGCGGATGCCCGGCGTGTCGGCCACCCAGCCGCCCGCGTCGAGCGGCACGAGTTGCGGCACGACGGTCGTGTGGCGGCCTCTGTCGGTGGCCCGGCTCACCTCCCGCACCCGCAGTCCCAGCCCCGGCTGCATCGCATTGAGCAGGCTGGTCTTGCCCGCGCCCGAAGGTCCCACGAGCGCCGAGATTTTTCTCCGCAGTGTCTCGTGCAGTTCGTCCACTCCGGCGCCGGTCTCGGCGCTGGTGTAAAGCACTGGATAGCCAATCTCTCGATAGATGTCGAAGAGTGTCTGCGCCTCCTGGCGGCCCACCAGATCGATCTTGTTGGCGCACACGACGATGGGAATGTGTTGCAGTTCGGCCCCCACCAACAGGCGGTCGAGCATCCGCAAGCGCGGCTCGGGCCTGGCGCAGGCAAAGACAAAGACCACCTGGTCGGGATTGGCGATAATGACCTGCGCCCGCTCCGAAAGGTAGCCCTTGCGACTCCAACGACGGGAGCCGCGCCCGTGCGATGGGGCCAGCCGCACCAAGGCCCGCTCTCGCTCGGCGATCTCCTCGATCATCCCCTTGCCCTCTTCGATCAGGCTGATGTGAACCCGATCGCCGACGGCCAGCAGATCGGTGTCGAGCCACTCTTTCTTCAACCGTCCTCGCACCCGGCAGACGACATCGCCTGCCTCGGTGCAAACGGTGAAGAACCCGCTCTGTGCTTTGATGACCAGACCATCTAGCAGTTCAGACATTTCCAACCCCAGGTGAACGATAGCGTCGAACAGGGTCCATTGTAAATGCATTTGATGCTCCTGTCAACACGGACGTCGAGACGCCGCCGTCCCTGCCCGAGTTGACAATCGGGCGCTTGCGGTTACAATGAACGAATGATGCAAACATTCTCACGCAGCATTTTGGCGCGGGCGATTCTCGTCGCCCTGTTATCTATCGGGTTCGTCGGCTGTCAGACCTTTGGCCCAACGCCCTCTCCTCTTCCAACTCCATCCCCACCTTCAACCTCTCCGACGCCGTACACGGTCTATCTTCCCGGGATCAGCAACACATCTCCGCTTCCCACGCCTTCGCCGACGCTTCCCACACCTTCACCGACTGCCGAGGGACCAACGCCGCTGCCGCCTCCGGTTCCCAAGCCGGGTTATGGCGTGCAGGTTCATCTACTGGCCGGTGATATGGATGAGACGCTGCGCTGGGCGCGAGGCCTGGGCGTGGGATGGGTCAAGCAGCAGGTGGAATGGCACACCATCGAGCACGGGCCGGACAACTTTGAGTGGGAGCTGTTGGATCTCGCGGTGGAGGCGTGTCACGGTTTCGGCTTCAAGTTGCTGCTCGGCGTGACCCACGCCCCCGACTGGACCCGCAACTCGGAACTCGAAAGCGGCCCCCCGGCCGATTACGCCGAGTTCAGGCGCTTCATGGGCCAACTGGCGACCCGTTACCGGGGCCGCGTGGCGGCTTACGAACTGTGGAACGAACCGAACCTGGCCCGCGAGTGGCGCGGAGAGCGCCTGGAGCCGGCTCGCTTCGTGGAACTGGTGGCCGAGGGGTCTCAGGGCGTGAAGGCCGCCGACCCGGACGCCCTGGTCATCAGCGGCGCGCCAGCCGTCACCGGCATCAACGATGGCGTGACGGCGGTCGACGATCGCGTCTTCCTGCGCGGGATGTACGAGGCCGGTATCGCCCAGTGGGTGGACGGCATCGGCGCCCACCCCTATGGCTTTGCCAATCCTCCCGACGAAAGCTGGCAGGATTCCACGCACGTCGCTTCCAGTCACAACGATCATCCCAGTTTCTTCTTCCGCGATACGCTGCGGGATTACCACACCATCATGCTCGAATACGGCGACACCGAGCGCCGCATCTGGGTCACCGAGTTCGGCTGGCCCTCGACCGACGGGATGGGACAGATGGATACAGCCGGATGGGAGTACGCGCGCGAGGTCAGCGAGGAGCAGCAGGCGGACTATACGGTGCGCGCCTTTCAGATGGGAGACGAGTGGTCGTGGGTCGGGCCGATGTTCCTGTGGAATCTGAACCTGGCGGCGATCTGGGGGTCGCGGAGTTCGTTCTCTGCCTACAGCCTGCTGCGGCCCGACGAATCCTACCGCCCGGCCTACATCTCTCTGCGCCTGGCAGAGCCACTGGAGCCGTGAGCAGCCGCAACCACCGGCTCAAGGCTGCGGCGTCGGCGTGGGCTGAGGGGTCGGCGTCGGGGGAACGTACCCCTCCTCGGCCTGGGGCGGCAACGGAGAGAGGCGCAGACCGTAATAGGCTTCGATGACCTGGCGCGTCAGCGGCGCGGCCACGGTCGATCCCTCGCCGGCGTTTTCTACCATCACGACGAGGGCGATCTCGGGGCTATCGGCAGGGGCGTAGGCGGCGAACCAGGAATGAGGCTCGACGTCCGGTCCGCCCACCTCGGCAGTCCCGGTTTTTCCGGCGACGGGGATGCCCAGCCCGGCAAAGCGGCGGGTCGCGGTGCCGATCGGGGCGGTGGTTACTCCCAACAGCGCCTCTTGCAGCACCGCCAGATGCGCCGGACTGATCGGCAACGCGCCGACGACCTCTGGCTGAGTCACCTGTTCCGGCTCGGCCCCGGCTGCGCCGATGCGCCCGACGATGTAGGGGCGATAGAGCGTGCCGCCGTTGGCCACCGCTGCCATCATGCGCGCCACTTGCAGCGGCGTCACCGCCAGGTTGCCCTGTCCGATGGCCAGGTTGACCGTGTCGCCCGTCCCCCAGAACTCGCCGCGCTCATCCATCTTCCATTCGGGATCGGGCACCTGTCCGCCCTCCTCAAGGATTCCCTCCAACCCGGTCGGCTCACCGAGACCAAAATCTTGGGCGAACCGGGGGAGCACGTCCTGCCCCAGGCCGTCGAGCGTCTGCCCCACGGTGTAAAACACGACGTTACACGAGGCGGTCAACCCGTCCTCGAGATTGATGTGGCCGTGCCCATCCTCCTTCCAGCATTCCTTGCGAGCCGCTGATCCCAACCCCTCCCAATAGCCAGGGCAATCAAAGAATGTCTGCTCCGGATCCATCGCCGCCTTTTCCAGTGCCGCCGCCAGGGTGATGATCTTGAACACGGAACCTGTGGGGTAGGTGCCCTGAGTGGCGCGGTTGAAGAGGGGCCGATTGGGGTCGGCCAGGATTTGAGAGCGGCCCACCGCGCCGGATGGCCCGAGAAAAACGTTCGCGTCGAACCCCGGGCCGCTGACCAGCGCCAGCACCGCGCCGGTGTGCACGTCGAGCACGACGATGGCTCCTCTGCGACCGCCCAGGATTTCCTTCACGTTTTTGTGAAATTCGCGGTCAAAGGTAGTGTAGATGGCGCGGCTGGGCATGGCCGGACGCTCCGCCACCTCGGCCACTCTCTCACCGGTCGGGGTGACGACGGTGAGCACGCCGCCGTGCTGGCCGGCCAGAATCTCCTCGCCCCAGGCCTCCAGCCCCAACACTCCCACCCGCTCGTCGCCCCGGTACCCCTGAGCGCGGTACGCCTCTAACTGCTCGGCGGGTACGGGGGCCACCCAGCCGATGACGTGAGGCGCGACGGCACCGTGAGGATAAACGCGGGTCTCTTTGGCCTCCCGGTAGATGCCGGGGATCGAGGCGAGTAAATTATTGTACGTGACGCTGGTCTCTGCGGGGATGTCGGCGATGTGCACCTGCCACTCGGCGGGTGCGGCGACGTACCGGCCCCGTATCTCATCCCGAGAGAGATCCGTGACCAGCTCCAGCGCCTCCAACAACGCGTCCTCGTCCTCGACCTGGCCGGGGATGACGCCAACGGTGACGATCGTTCCTTCGACCGCCAGGCCCAACCCACCGCGGTCGTAGATGTTGGCGCGGATGGGGATGCTGTATTCCATCCGAAAGGTGTTGCCCCCCGCCAGTTGGGGCCAGATCAAGCCCGCGTCCCAGTCCACCCCCCACTGCCCCTCGTGCAGGCTGAGTGACATCACCGTATCGGCGGTCAGCGCGCCGACCAATGCGGTATCCAGTGTCAACTCGAAGGTGACGTGAGCCTGGTCGTCCTCCTGTAGGGCGGCTCGGAGGCGTGTGGTGATGGTGAGGACGGTGGCGGTGGTCAGAGCATCCTCGCAATACTCGGCGAAACTGGCAGCGTCTATGCTAGCCTGGCTGTCTGGGGCAAGATGCGCGTACATCGTCGTATAGTCGCCCGCCTCGAAGGCCTCCAAAAAGATAGCGGCGGTCACATCCGCTGAAGGAGGCGGCACAGGCGTCGCAGTAGCGGTCGGAGGCGCAAGGGTTGGAGGAGGTGTGTCCAGGTTTGGCGTGGGCGTCTCGGTGGCGATGGGAGAGGCGCCGCAACCCACCAGCAACCCACTCAAGGTGAGAATTAGTATCGCTCGTTTCATGCGAGGGATTATAATGGGGAATTGCCAGGCTGTCCAGCTAGGTTGGATGTGTTTGCCAGGCAGATCGGAGAATAGACGGATGAATCCGGCAGCGGCGGCCTGTATGAGACTGGCAAGCAGCCGGCACATCGGTTGAAGGCACGATCCCCCAGGCGCGCAGGCAGCGGGTGAGATGGCAGAGTGGAAATCCCACCACGTTGGCGTAACAGCCCTCTATCTCGGCCACGGGATGAAATCCCGCGTGTTGAATGGCATAGGAACCGGCCTTGTCAAAGGGATCGCCGCTGGCGACGTAAGCGGCGATCTCGGCGTCGGTGTAGGCGCGCATCGTCACCCGAGTTTCGGCCACGTCGGTCAGCGTGCGTTCGGTGGCTGGCTCCAGCAGGGTGACGGCGCTGTAGACGACGTGGGAGCGGCCACGCAGGCGATGCAACATCGCCGTCGCCTCGCTGGCGTCACGCGGCTTGCCCAGGATCTCGCCATCGAGCGCGACGACGGTATCGCAGGCAATGACGACGACATCGGGACAGGCGGCAGCAGCGCGCGCCTTGGCCTGGCTCAGACGGACGACCAGTTCGTCTGGAGGCTCGTTGGGTCGGGGAACTTCGGCCACGTGGGCCACGGTCGCCTCGAAGGGCAATTCCAGCAGCGTCAATAACTCGCGACGCCGGGGGGATTTCGAGGCGAGCAGCAATCGTTTCTCGCTCATCGTGGGCGGTATTGTAACACAATGGACAACCAATGTCATTAAGTTAAGCGCCGTCGGTTGAGTAGCGGAAGCGCGCGCTTTTCGCGCTGGAGCGTATCGAAACCACGGCGCGGCCCATGCAATCGAAATTTGTTACAAGACCCGCTCGCTTGGTTTCGATACGGCCCTTCGGGCCTACTCAACCGGCGCTCGCTTCCTTAACTTAATGACATTGAATGGACAACAGGGTCAATCGCTCGGAACGAGAAAACCGCTCAGGGTGCAGCCAGCGTCTCCAGACGACGGAGTTCTTTCAGCAAGGCGCGCGGGGTGAACGCGGACTTGCGCATCAGTCCCTGAATCTGAGCATCGAGGAATTGGCGTTCCGCGACGGTCACATCCCGGCCTGTGAGGACGATGACGGGTATGTCCACGGTTTCGGCGTCGGCGCGCAGTTCCTCGAGCACTTCAAAGCCGCTCATCCCAGGCATCATCAGGTCGAGCAAGATCACGCCGGGCTGCTCGCTGCGTGCCAGGTTCAGGGCCTCGCGGCCCTCGTAGGCCACGAGTAATACATAGTTCTCAGAAGACAGCATCTCCTGCACCAGATAGACGATATCGGGGTCGTCGTCCACGACCAGCACCTTGAAACCCTGTTTCGAGGATTCGAGGGGCGCCAGTCGCCGGAGCAGAGCACGGAGATCCTCGCGACGCACAGGCTTGACCAAATAGTCCACGGCTCCCAGGCTGAGGGCTAACTCGCTGTTGTCAAGCACAGAGATGACCAGCACGGGGATGTCTCTAGTCTGGGGATCCAATTTGAGGGCCTGCAATATTTGCCAGCCATCCTGTTCCGGGAGCATGATGTCGAGCGTGATCAGGGCAGGCTTCAACTCACGAGCCTGTGTCACTACACCCACGCCATTGTAGAACTGGATAGGCGTGTAACCCTCCCGCCGCAGATAGAAGGTCAAGAGGTCGCTGAATTGGCGATCATCCTCGACGATCAATACCACCTTGCCATCGGCGGGCAATCCAATAGCGCCAGGCACTTTCGATTCTACCGTCGGAGGGCTGGCGAGCGGGAGCAGGAAAGAGAACGTGGCGCCATGCTGGTATTCACTTTCTACCCAGATGTGTCCCCCGTGCATCTCGACCAGCCGCTTGCTGATGGACAATCCCAGGCCGGTGCCGGTGATCTCTTGCGCCACCACATCATCCGCCTGGCGGAATTCCTCAAAAATCAACTCCTGATCCTCGGGTTTGATGCCAATGCCTGTATCCGTCACGGAGAAAAGCAGCGTGGTCGGATTGGCCAGGCGACAGGAGAGTGTGATCTGCCCTTCGTTGGGGGTGAACTTGGAGGCATTGCTGAGCAAGTTGATCAACACCTGCCTGATCCGGATATGATCGGCGGTGAGGAGGGGCAGGCTCTCGGCTTGTTCTACGGTCAACACCTGAGATTTTTTCTCGAGCAGCGGTACGACCGTCTTTTTCACCTCAAGCAGCAACTCTTCGACGTCAAAAGTTGTTGGCTCCAACGTCATGCGCCCGGCTTCGATCTTGGAGAGATCGAGGACGTCGTTAATCAGGGCCAGCAGGTGCTCTCCGCTGGAATGAATATCCCGTATGCATTCCTTCTGCTCAGAAGACATCTCACCCACCAGTCCATCGATCAATATCTCGGAAAACCCGATGATGGAATTGAGCGGCGTGCGGAGTTCGTGGCTCATGCTGGCCAGGAATTGGCTCTTGAGCCGGTCGAGTTCTTGCAGACGGGCGTTCGCGTCTTCCAGCGCCTCTGCCCGCTGTTGCAACTCGAGCCTGGCCATCTCCACTTCTTCGAACAAGCGGGCCCGCTCGGTGAGCACGGCCAGATTACTGGCCAATGTGCTTAAAAGTCGCACGTCGTCTTCCGTGAACGCATCAGGTCGAGAGCTTTCCACGTTGAGAACGCCAATGACCTGCGAGCCTATCACGAGAGGGATGCACAATTCGGAGCAGGTATCCGGATCGATTTCAATGTAACGGGGATCCTGACGCACATCAGGCGCCAGAACAGGCTCACCGTGCCGCGCTACCCAGCCTGTGATCCCGCTGCCCAGGGGAAGGGGGGTTTTATAGATCTCCTCGGTATAGCCAACGCTGGCCTTTACCCACATCACGTCGTTATCCCGGTCCAGTAATCCAATTCCCACGCGGGGATCCTCGAACTTGTCAGCCAGAACGGTTACGGCGGCCTGCAAGATCTCTTCCAGATGTAATCCGGCAGCGGTGGCGAGGCCCACGTCGTGCAGCAACTGTAGTTCGTACACCCGCTGCTGAGTCTCTTCGAATAATTGGGCGTTTTCTACCGCCACACCGATCTGCTGACCGATGGCGATCAGTAAATCGCGGTCGGATTCAGAGATAGCATAGGGTGTGTCGTCAAAGATGCACAGGATGCCCAGCAGGCGCTCTTTGTGGACGATGGGTATGCCGACGTAGGATTGCAGCCCAACATCCAGCATCTCACACCAGTCCGCCGATGCGTTTTCTTGCAGGTCCTCCTGAACGATAGGGCCTCTCTCTCGGTAAACCAGATCACAAAATGCGCCCGGTATGCCAGAAGTTTGCAGGCGCTCGGTGAGGGATTTGGGCAAGCCCGCGTAACCGAACAGGGCCAGATCTTTTTCCTGCTCATCTCCCAGAGCGATCAGGCCCCCTGTCACCCCCAGGGCGTGAACTGTGCGCGAGAGCGCCTCGACCAGAATATCTTCCAGATCCAGGGAAGCGGACAGAGCCTGGGTCACGGCGTTGAGGGCGGCCAGCTCCAGGTTGCGGCGCTGCAAATCCTGCTGGGCTTGCGCCCGCTCGATAGCTCGATCTAGAATTTGACTGATGCTTCTCAAAAAACCGATGTCGGTGCTTTCCCACTCCCGACACTGAGTCATCTCATCAAAGCCCAAGAAACCATAGAGAGCGCCGCCAGTAAAGACGGGAGTGACCAGGATGGAACGGACGTGTTGTTCTTCCAGGAATTTCCTCTCAGGCGCGGCTAACTGGCTGACATCAGAGATGGCGACGACTTGGTTATTATAGAGACGGTCTCGTAACCAGACGACCGGGGCGATCTGTAAGCCTTGTCGGTTCTCGATCTGCGACGGGGTCCCTTCGGCTACCCACTCGTGGGTGTTATCTATCGTTGCGCCCTGCTCATCTATCCGGAAGAGATAGGCCCGATCGACATTCAGTGCGATGCCAAGGTCCTCCAGCATTCCGTTGATGGCCCCATCCAGGTCCTTGGAATCGACAAAGCGGCCCGAAACCTGGCGAAGCACCTGCTCCATCTGCAAATAACGCGCCTGCCTCATCTCGGCCTGTTTGCGTTCGATGGCATAGCGCATGGCGCGCACCAGCAGATTGCTGTCCACCTGTCCTTTGACCAGATAATCCTGTGCGCCGGCTCGCACGGCCTGAATCATCAGGGCTTCGTCGTCGAGACCGCTCAACACGATGATCGGCACACTCGGCGCTTGGGCGTGGATTTTTACAAAGGTGTCAAACCCCATGCTGTCCGGCAGGGAGAAATCCAAGAGGATCACGTCGGGTTTCCCCGTGGCTAGTTGCTCCAGTCCCGTCGAGAGTCGCTGGGCACATTCCAGCTCAAAAGCGCCCCGCGATAACATCTCTTGCAGCAAGCGGATGTCGCCCGGATTATCCTCGATCAACAGGACCTTGATTTTATCGTCCATGCTGTTACTCTGGCGGCAATTTGGCGACGGTCAACCAGAATTCTTTGAGCGATTCGACCACCTTGATGAATTCTTCGAGAGCGACCGGTTTGGTGATAAAGCAGTTTGCGTGGAGGTCGCTCGTGCGGATGATATCCTCTTCGGCTTGCGATGTGGTCAGGATGATCACCGGGATACGCTTCAGGTTTTCGTCCTCCTTGATCTCGGCGAGAACTTGGAGTCCATCTTTCTTGGGCAAGTTCAGATCGAGCAGGACGATGTCGGGACGAGGCACGTGGGCGTATTTTTTCTCGTGGCGCAAAAATGCCAGCGCCTCTACGCCATCCTCGACCACGCTCAAATGGCTATGCACTCTGGCATCCTTGAAAACTTCTATCGTCAGTCGCACGTCCGCTGGGTTATCTTCCACCAACAGGATCTCAATAGGTCTGCCGATCTCTTCGATATTCATAATCAATCATCTCCTTCGCCCGGGGTTGCATCGTTATTGAGCGCGAGAGGCAGCCAAATGGTAAAGGTGCTCCCTGCGTCGACCTGGCTCTCCACCGTCACCCGTCCCCCATGCAATTCCATGATCTCTTTCACAATTGTCAGGCCCAGGCCCGTTCCGGACATTTGCATCTTGCGCGACTCTTCTCCGCGGAAGAACCGTTCAAATATGTGTGGCAACTCTTCCTCTGGAATTCCTATTCCCGTGTCTGCTACCGTCGCTATAGCCCAGGCCCGACCGTCCACTTCCTCTCTGCCAGTAGAAACGATCACCCTGCCGCCCTCGGACGTGTATTGGATCGCATTCTCTATCAGATTGTTGAACACATGTGCGATCTGACGCGAGTCCGCCAGCACTACCGAGGGCTTGGCAGAAGCGTCGTCGCTCCGATGGTTCGCCAAAGACAGCGGTTCCATCAGCCGGTACTCCAATGTCAGTCCTCGCTCCTGAGCCAACGACTGATGACTCGCCACGCTCGTCTCGATCAGTTTGTGCAGTGGCATAGGTTGAGGCTTGATCTCCAGCCGCCCGGCATCAATGCGGGATAGCTGTAGAATCCCCTCGATCAATTGCACCTGATTGTTCGCTTCTTGTTCCAGTACCTTCAGGTACTCTTGCCATTTTTCTGGCTGCCGCCACATCAATTCCGCGTACAACTTGATCGTTGTGATCGGCGTGCGCAGCTCGTGAGAGACATTCGTGATGAAGCGGGATTTCATTCGGTCCAGCGCCTTCAAGTGGCTCACATCGTGCACCGCCACCACGGCCCCTAGCTCGTCTATTCCTGTTCCTACCACCGGCGCGGCGCTGAGTTCCAGATCCAGCCCCGCCAGTTCCAGTACGATCTCCGGTCGCTCCTCGGCTTGGCGGGCTAGAAATTGCATTGTCTCCCACAACCGGGCCGCGTCGTCTGGCGAGAGGGTCTGGGTGAGCCACCTCTGGGCCACCGGGTTGAGTTGGAGAATCTCTCCTTTCCCATCGATGACGATGATGCCGTCGGTAACACTACGCAAGATCGCCTCTAAGCGGGCGTACTGAGCCTGGATCTCGGCCGTTCGTTCTCGAACCCGGTCTTCCAGATGTTCGGCGTGGTGGCGTAGTGCCTCTTCCGCTTGCTGGCGCTCAATCGCATAGCGCATCGCGCGGACCAGTAGATTACTGTCGATTTGCCCTTTGACCAAATAGTCCTGTGCGCCCTCTCGCACTGCCTGGACGGCGAGCGTTTCGTCATCGAAACCGGTGAGCACCACAATCGGCACGCCTGGCGCTTGTTTGTGTACTTGGACAAACGTGTCGAACCCCTGGACATCCGGCAGCGAGAGATCCAACAAGATCACGTCAAAGTGCTCGTGGTCAAGCTGTTCCAGCGCCTCGTCAAGCCGCTCGACTTGCGTCAGTTCGAATTGGATGGAGGTCACTTCTCCAAGAGTCTCTCGCAACAGGCGAACGTCACCAGGGTTATCCTCGACCAGCAAAACCTTTACCTTTTTTTCCATTCTACTCATTCCCTGGGCAGCTTTACGATCGTCAGCCAGAACTCTTCGATAGATCTTATCACCTTGATAAACTGGGCAAAGTCAACCGGCTTGGTGATATAGCAATTCGCGTGCAGGTTGTATGTCCTAAAGACATCCTCTTCGGCCTGTGAGGTGGTCAAGATCACCACAGGGATACGTTTCAGGTTCTTGTCGGCCTTGATCTCCAAGAGGACCTCACGTCCATCCTTCTTCGGCAGGTTCAAGTCGAGCAGGATCAGGTCGGGACGAGGCGCATCGGCAAACTCGCCCTCTCGATACAGGAACGTCATCGCCTCCATACCATCCCGGACCACACTGAGATTGTTGCTCACCTTGGCGTCTTTGAATGCCTCTATCGTCAATCGTACATCGCCTGGATTGTCTTCCACCAGCAGTATCTCAATGGGGCGTTGTCTTGTTTCAATTATCACGATGCATTGTCTCCTTTGTCTGGAACGGTGAAGTAGAACGTCGAGCCTTTTTCTGGCTCCGATTCGACCCAGATGCGCCCCCCATGGCGTTCCACGACCTTCTTGCAGATCGTCAGACCAATGCCGGTGCCGGGGTAATCGGCTCTGTTGTGCAACCGTTGAAAGATGCGAAAGATGCGTTCAAAATGTTGGGAGTCTATGCCGATGCCGTCGTCATGCACCCAGAATAACCACTCGCCATCGCTGCGCTCTGCCCCCACGTGAATCTTTGGCGGGCGATCGCCGTGGAACTTGATGGCGTTGCTGATGAGATTCTGAAACACCTGCGTCAGTTGTGTACCGTCAGCCAGCACCGTCGGCAGATCATCGTGGGTTACTACGGCGTGATTCTCTTCGATAGCCATCTGCAGACTGAACAGCACGCGATCTAACACTTCAGCCGAATCGACCCATTCGAACGGCTTACCACGGGTGCTCACGCGCGAATATTTGAGCAAGCTGTTGATCAGTTCCTGCATCCGGGTGGCGCCATCCACGGCAAAAGCGATGAACTCATCGGCGTCCTCGTCAAGTTGGTCCTTGTATCGGCGCTCCAGAAGCTGCAGGTAGCTCGTCACCATGCGCAGCGGCTCCTGGAGGTCGTGGGAAGCCACGTAGGCGAACTGCTCCAGTTCGGTGTTGGAACGGGCCAGCGCCTCCGCCTGTTGTTGCAGTTCCGCTCTGGCCACCTCCACGGCCTCGAACAGACGGGCGCGCTCGATAAGCGCGGTCAGATTGCTGGCCAGTGTGCTCAACAATTGCAAGTCATCGTTCGTAAAGGCGTTGGGCTGGGAGCTTTCGACGTTGAGAACGCCGATCACCTGCTGACCGGCGACCAGGGGGACGCACAGTTCGGAACGGGTGGGAATGTCCTCCTCAATTCCTACAAAGCGGGGATCCTGATTCACGTCGGGCACAATGACAGGCTCGCCATGCTGCGCCACCCAGCCCGTAATCCCCTCGCCAACGGGAATGCACCAATCCTGGCTCATGTCTGGAGGGTAGGGAACGCCCGCTTCCATGTGCAACGTATTGCTTTCTGGATCCAGAAGCATGAGCATTACGGCGGCGCTCTCGAGCTGGACGGACAGGGCTTCGGCGGCGGCAAACAGTGTATCCTCCAATCGCGTCCCCGAGGCAGCAGCCAGCCCTACGTCGTGGAGCAATTGCAGTTCGCGCACGTGATACTGGGTCTCTTCGAAAAGGCGGGCGTTGTTGATGGCCACGGCGATCTGATGGGCCAAGGTTTCCATCACCATCACGTCGTTCCTGCTGAACGCACGGGACTGGGGGCTTTGGACATCGAGCACTCCCACGATCTCCTCGCCCACCTGGATGGGTACGCTCAGTTCGGAGCGGGTGGGCAGCACGTCGGGATAGAGGTTCACGTAACGCGGTTCGGCATCCACATCGTTGGCCAGCAGCGTCTCCCCTCGTTGGCCGACCCAGCCGACCACGCCTTGACCCAACTTCAGATGGTGGTCAGGCGAGAACAGGTGCGCGAAATCGCCGGCGCTGGCTCTCATAACCAACTCACCTCGCTTGCGATCCAGCACAAAGAGAGCCACGTGATGATAGCCAAAATTCTCTTGCACCAAGCGAGCAGCCCTATTCAACAAGCTGTCCAATTCCAGCACGCTCGCGATTTTTCCACTGATGTCGTTGATGAGCGCCAACTGGATGGCGCGTCGTTCCAGCGATTCCTCAACCTGCTTGCGCTCGGTAATATCGCGGGCAATGGCGGTGAAATAGGTTTCCCTTCCTATCCCCCAGGTGGCGAGGGAAAGTTCCAGGGGGAATTCAGCCCCGCCCTTTCTAATTCCCATGACCTCGATCGGTTTTCCATTATCGGTGGAAGGGCCTGCCGAAACGATCCGTTCCATTTCCTGGCGGAAAACCTGACGGAATGGATCGGACAGGATCGAGACCAGTAACTTGCCCTGGGTTTCGCCGGCTCCAAAGCCAAAAATCGCCTGCGCCGCCTGGTTCCAGTAAAAAATATTCTCTTGTTCGTCAAAGATGATGATCGCATCCCCCGCCGTCTCGGCGATGGAACGGAAGCGTATCTCGCTTTCCTGCAACGCTTTGTCCGCCCGCTCGCGCTCGATCAATTCCTGCTCGAGCGTCTCGTATAACCGCGCGTTCTCGATGGCCACGGCAACCTGGTCAGCGATGGTAAAGAGCAATTGTTCGTCCTCTTTATCCCAGGCATAGGAGCGGTAGGATTGCACGCTGATGACGCCGATCACGCGCTCACCAATCAACATCGGCGCCCCCAACCAGGAAGTAGTGGGATTCATCGTCCCGATCACCAATTGTGGCGGCAGATGCTCTCGCTCCTGCTCGAAATCTCGCACGATCAGCGGCTTTTTCTCGGCAATGACAAAGGAGGTAAAGCCCTCGCGCAGGGATAGCCGCCTGGGGAGCTTTTCATGGACGCCTGTATCCACCCAGATGGGAAATTCCAGCTCGTTCGCCTTTTCATCATAGAGCGCGATGAAAAAGGCATCAGGCTGGAAGAGAGGGGCGATCTCCTGATATACGATGTTCACCAAATCATCCAGGTGGAGAGTCGAGCCGGCGGCCTGGGCGATGCGGTTGACCGCCGCCAACCGTTCGGCTCGGCTGCGGGCCTCTTCGAACAGTCGCCCACTCTCGATCGCCGACGACAGGAGCGAGGCTACCTGAAGCAAGAGGTTCCCATCGCTCTGGGTGTAGGTATCTGAGTGCTTGCTTGCCACATTCAGCGTACCCAACGCCTCTCCTCCTGCCAGTAGAGGCGCGACCATAGATGAACGAATGTCTCCCATATCGCCGCTCTGATCGTCAGGCACGATAATCAAGTGTTTCTCCTGTACAGCTCTTCCTATCTCTCGTCCTTCGGCTCGCAATCGAGTTCCCACCGGGATAGCGCCTTCTTCACCGCGGAGCGCGTATATCTCAAAGCTATCGCCATCAGGGGTGAGCATCGCCACACTGGCCCGGTCGGCGGCAAAGATCTGGCTGGTCTTGGCTGCGGCGACGTCGAGGATTTCGCCCAGGTCCGTCGTGTGCCCCAATTGCTCGGCCATCTCGCTCAACAGAACTAGGCAGCGCGCTTGCTCTTCGGTTTCGGACAGCGCGGTCTGGGTCTCTTCGAACAGGCGGGTGTTTTCCAGAGCGACCGCCACCTGATCGGCGATGGTGAAGAGCAACAGCTCATCCTCTTCACCCCAGATGTTGGGGCGATACGATTGCACACTGATGACGCCGATAACGCGCTCGCCGATCAGCAGCGGCGCTCCCAGCCACGATGCGGAGGGCTTCATCGTCCCGAATTTTCGACCGGGCGGCAGGCGATCCCGCTCCTGTTCGAGGTCTCGAACGATCAGCGGTTTTTTCTCGGTGATGACAAGAGAGGCGAATCCTGTTCGCAGGGGACGCCGCTCAGGAGGTTCCCGAACCCCCTCATCCACCAGGATGCGAAAATCCAGTTCGTTGGCCTCTTTGTCGTAGAGGGCGATGAAGAAAGCGTCGGCCTGAAAAACAGGAACGGTTTGCTGGTACACCATCTCTACCAGTTCGTCCACGTTGAGGGTGGCGCTGGCGGCCCTGGCGATGCGATTGACGACCGCCAGTCGCTCGGCGCGGTTGCGGGTCTCCTCGAACAGACGAGCGTTTTCGATAGCGATGACGATATGACTGCCCAGGAGGGTGAGAAGTTGCACGTCGGAGGTATCCAGGGGCTTGTCAACCCGGTCGCTCTCGACGTTCAAGACCCCCCAGACCCTCTCCCCCCTTTTCAGTGGGACACAAACTTCGGAGGTGATGCCCGCCACACAAGAGAAAAAATTAGGATCCTGCTCC
>Ga0180434_10004074_pt1 | contig 18022 bp, 17 predicted proteins | sample SS_ome_7_FD_132453 | JGI IMG/M metagenome (GOLD analysis project Ga0180434, IMG submission 132453) | Hypersaline lake sediment archaeal communities from the Salton Sea, California, USA - SS_1_D_2 metaG | ecosystem: Environmental > Aquatic > Non-marine Saline and Alkaline > Hypersaline >...
CCTCATCGAGGCCGCCATGATCTACGCCCGCCTCCGCGGCGGATACGACGTCCTCCTCGATGCCAAGCTCGCAGACGATCCCGTCCGCTTCGCCGAGTGGCCCGCCGAGTTCAAGCAGGCCATCGCCTTCATCATGAAGAAGCACCCCAAGACCCGCGCGGAATACGACCGACTCACCGCGAAGGGCAAGGCGAACAGCTTCACCGTCAAGCTCCCCTGGGTCAGCGCGCGCAAGGGACGCCGCTCCATCATCGCCGAGATCCAGAACCTCGTCGAGTCCGCCCTGCGCGACGGACTCACCGTCGACGACTTCCAGGACTTCGTCGAGGAGAAGCTCGACCGCATCGGCGTCACGCCCCTCAGCGACTGGCACATCAAGACCATCTTCCGCACCAACGTGCAAGACGCCTACCACGCCGGCCGATGGGCCATGCACCAGGACCCCGACGTGGCCGACATGGTCGTCGCCTATCGATACATCTCGATGGACGACAACCGCGTCCGCCCGACCCACGAGGACATGCACGGCGAGACCTTCGCCAACGACGACGTCGTCTGGCTCGAGTGGTGGCCGCCCAACGGCTACAACTGCCGATGCACCACCATCGCCATCTTCACCGACGAGGAATGGGAAGGCTCCACCAAGCCCGCCGACCTGACGCCGGACGAAGGCTTCGCCCACAACAGCGGCCACTTGCAGAGGGAAGCCGCATGATCGACGTGCACGTGAAAATCGAGGGAGACAAGGAGCTCGACGCCAAGCTCCGCATGATCGAGGCCGCCGCCCAGGGCAAGCATCCCGAGATGCAGAAGGCCTGGAAGCGCGTCGGTGTCATGGGCCTCCGCGATCAGCGCCAGGGCTTCCTCGATCGCGCACAGAGCGGATGGCCGCGCCTGGGCCTAACCGGCGTCCTGCTTCGTCGCGGCGCCGGCCCTATCGGCAGCTTCCAGGACGTGCAGAAGGCATCCGCCAAGCTCCGTCCGCTGCGCGACAGGGGCATCCTCCTCGACAGCCTCAGCCCCGGCGGCAAGGGCGTCCTGGAGACAGGTGACAACTATGTCCGCTTCGGCACACGCGTCCCCTACGCCAAGCACCACCACAAGGGCGGCACGGCCCCCTTCTCTCTCGACGCCCGGAAGGCGCAGATCGTGAGCGACAACCTCCAGTGGGACTTCGGATCCGCGCCCGACACCACGCCCACCGGCAAACCGTCGCACGCGAAGAAGGACTGGAATCCCTGGGCCTTCATGATCTGGAACGCCCTGAAGAAGAAGACGTCCATCAAGCTCCCCAAGCGGCCGATCATCATGCAGCCCACGCGCCAGCAGATGGCCAAATACCTCGAACTCCTGCGCGCCGCTGTGAGGAAGGTGTTGGGCCAATGAGACAAGACAGCAAAAGGGACCCTTTGAACGATTTTGAACGGCAACCAGCCGCTCAGGAGGCAAGCTAGATGCCCGAGCCCGAGAACACCGCGACCCCGGAGAAGAAGCCCTCGGACGACCGCAAGGATTACGTCGCCTTCGAGGCCGAGATCGAGATCTTCCGAGCGGGCACGTATCCGCAGGGGGAGTTCACCGAGGACGATCTCGAGACCATGGCCAACACCTACGACCCCAAGGTCCACGAGGCGCCCATCACCCTCGACCACAACGACAGCGGACCCGCCTTCGGATGGATCGGCGAGGTCAAGAAGGCCGGCAAGAAGCTCGTCGCCGTGCCGTCCCTCGTCACCCAGAAGATGAAGGATCTCTACAACTCCGGCGCCTACCGCAAGGTGAGCGCCGAGATCTATCCCAGCTTCATGGGAATGAAGCGGCCCTATCTCCGGGCCGTCACATTCCTCGGAGCCAAACCGCCGCAGGTCAAGGGCCTCGCCGCGGCGCAGTTCAACGAGGCCTGTGGAAAACACGTCAGTATTGACTTCAACGCAAAGGAGGAAATCGACATGACCCCGGAAGAAGTCAGAAAGATGATCGCGGACGGCATCGCCGAGGCGACCGCTTCCTTCAAAGAGGAGAACGAGAAGTTGCAGGCCGATCTCGACGAGGCCAACGCCAAGTTCGCCGAGGCCGAGAAGAAGCAGAAGGACGCCGAGGACAAGGCGACCAAGCTGTCCGAGGCCGAGACCGACCGCGCCGCCCAGGCCAAGACCGCCGACATCGCGACCTTCTGCGAGAAGCAGAAGGACGCCGGCAAGCTCCTGCCCGCGTGGGAGGACATGGGCCTGGCCGCATTCATGGAGACGCTCAGCGCCGACACCGAGGGCGACACCGTCCTCAAGTTCGAGGAGAAGAAAGACGGCAAGACCCAGGAGGTCTCCGTCTCGCAACTCGACTTCATGAAGAAGTTCCTCGAGGCCATCCCCGAGGTCGTCAACTTCAAGGAGGTCGCCGAGACCGCCGCGAAGCCCGGCGCGAGCAAGCAGTATGAGGGCGACGAGTTCGACCAGGACTCCGTCGAGCTTCACGAGAAGATCGTCGCCTTCCAGGAAGAGCAGGTGAAGAAGGGCAGCCCCGTCTCCTACGAGGATGCCATGATCGCCGTCGACAAGATGGAGGAGTAGCCGTCACTCATAGACGGCCCCTTCCGCAAAACCGAAGAACCAACGAAAGGAGAGACCCATGATTCGGCAGAAAGTCATCCTGGACCTGACCTATGAGGCCTCCGGGACATTCACCAAGAACCGGATCGCCGTGGCCAACGCCAGCGATCCGAACAAGGCCGAAAACGCCTCCGGCGCCAACGACGGGGAAGTGCTCGGCGTCTTTATGAACTCCGGGACCACCGGCGAGACCGCCCGCATCTGCGCGCTCGGGGTCTACCCGATCTCCGCCGCCGACTCCGCCGTGGCCAACGGGGAGATGCTCATCTCCGACGCCGACGGCAAGGCCGACACGGCGACGCTGGACACGACCGACGTCCAGAACTGCGTAGGCTCGGCGATGGACGATGCCAGCGCCGAGGACGAACTGATCCCCGCCTTCATCTGCCCGTCGAAATACGCGTATGAGAGCGAGGTAACCAAGACCCACGCCATCGCCCTCACGGACCTGCGGTGTGAGAATGCCGTCAAGGATGCCCTGCCCGACACGCCCGACGGCGATGGTGGGACGCTCGGCCTGGCCGATGCGGCCGGCTCGCCGGTCGTGGGCACCACCACCAACGGCGGGGCCACCGCCAACGCGACGGAGAAGTGCAGCTTCGACTATGTCGTCCCCGCCGACTACGTCGCCGGAGAGGACATCGTGTGCCGGGTCAAGGGCCTCGTGTCCGCCGCCCGGAACGCGGAAAGCCTCCTCGATGTCGTCGTGAAGCATGTCAAAGCGGGAGCGCTCGACGCGACCGACCTCTGCACAACCGCCGCAATCGACATGAAGGATGTTACCACCGAGGCCAACGAGGACTTCACCATCGACAGCGACAGCACGGGCGACGAGCTCGCGGCGGGCAGCGTTCTGCACGTCGAGGTGTCCTTCGAGACCGACGACACCGGCGCGACCGCCGATGGATACGCGCAGATCAATGGCATCGAGATGCGCGTCCCCTGCTACCGATAGAGGTCGCACACGACACAACAGAAAGGAGTAAACCATGCCTCAAGCAAAAGACATGCACATCGACGTCCCGCTGTCCAACCTGGCGATCCAGTTGGGGTCCGGCGGCGGGTTCGTCGCCGACACCGTCTTCCCGGTGCTCCCCGTGCAGAAGGAAAGCGATAAGTATTACATCTTCGAGCGCGAGGAGATCGACGACGACGTCCAGACCCTCCGTGCCGACGGCGCCGAGGCCAACGAGATCGAGTGGTCGACCACCACCGACACCTACTCCGCCGAGGAGTACGCCCTGCGCCACCTCGTCACCAAGCGAACCCTGGACAACGCCGACACCCCGCTTCGCCCGAAGCAGACCACCACACGGAAGCTCCTCGGCAAGCTCCGCGTCGGCATCGAGAAGCGCGTCAACGCGCTCCTCGACAACACCACGACCTTCGAGGATGACACCCCGAGCGTGAAGTGGGACGCGGGGGCCAGCGTCGTCATCGAAGAGAACGTCGACGACGCGAAGCTCGCGTTCGTGAAACAGTGCGGCCACGAGCCGACCCACATCATCATCCCCAAGGCCGTGTCCAAGGTCGTCAAGCGCGACTCGACCGTGCGCGAGCTGATCAAGTACACGCAGAGCAACCTGCTCGTCAACGGCGACCTGCCGCCCACGCTCTGGAACATGAACGTCGTCATCCCCGGATCCCTGCAGAACGAAGCCGCGCCCGGCCTCACCGAGAGCATCGACTTCATCTGGGATGGCGACAACGTCATCCTCGTCTACGTCGATCCGAACCCCGGTCTCGAGACCTGCTCGGTGGGCTATCAGTTCCGCAAGGCCCAGGAGGGCAATCTCGACATCGCCGTTACCACGTATCTCGTGCCCAACCGCAAGGGCGAGATGGTCGAGGTCTCGGTGATCAACGACGAGAAGGTCGTCTGCACCGAGTGCGGCTACATCATCAGCGACGTCCTCACGTGATAACAGCCCTCAACAACCCCCTCTCCCCGAGAGGGGGAACTTGAGCGCTGTGATTCGCGGACTGCTTTGGAGACGTCAACGTGGCCTATTGTGCGAAAGCCGACCTGGAGAAACGTGTCGACGAGGAGATCATCTCGCTCTGGTCGGGCGACGACGACGACATCGTAACCGAGTCCATCGCCCACGCCGACGCCGAGATCGACTCCATGATCGGGACGCGCTACGCCGTCCCCTTCTCCTCGGCCCCGGATCTCATCAAGCTGTGCTCCGTCGACATCGCCGTCTACAACCTCGCCACGCGCCGAGGCATGGCCGCCGAGGGCGGCGGCATGGACGTCCTCTGGGTCAGCCGCTTCCGCGACGCCATGAAGCGGCTCGAGGAGATCCGCGACGGCAAGCGGAGCATCCCCGGCGAATCGACCGCGACCAGCATCCGCACCACCGAAAAGGACGTGCAGCCCGCGATCACATACACCAAGCAAGACGACTCCGGCGAGGACATCGAGACCGATCGCTCCGGCGACGATCTCGATAACACCCTCGACGAGTTCCTGGATCCATCCTAGGAGGGACACCATGAAGGGAATGAGAGAACAGATCATCCGAGAAGTCCAGCGCCGCGCCGACACCAAGACCCAACGCATCGACGCCGCCATCGTGAGCCGCGTCGCGTCCATCACCCTCGACGTCGTCGGCGCCATGATCGCGCGGAAGCGAGGGAAGTAAGTGGCGGCAACCCCCACCAAGTTCACCGAGGCCTACGACAAGATCTGGACGGTCCTCGAGGACGACGCGAACTATGTCGCCTTCATCGGCGAGGGAAGGAAGTTCAAGTTCTCCTCCCTCGCCGATATCGGCATCGACCTCAGACCCGTCGACTGCCCGGCCACCATCATCCGGCCTGACCTGGGCAACATCACGCTCCCCAACAACGCGCAGCAGGAGTTCCTCTTCCCCGTCGAGTTCACGCTGGCCATCAACAAGGACGAGTGGGCCTACATCGTGGAGTTTTTCTGCCGCGTCTACGGCCCGTTGATGGACTCGGTCTACCTGAACCTCGGCCTCAGCTACATCAAAGGATGGGAGTTCAGCAGGCTCAAGCTCCGCCAGGGCGAGTTCAAAGAGGACACCCCCTCGGCCGCTTGGCTTGCGGAGTTCACCCTCACGCTCCACATCTTCTGCGACGGCCGCAACGACGCCCTCTTCACCATCGACTCATGACAGGAGATCCGCACATGGCAAAGGAAACCAAACAACCGAAAACCCTGAGCCTTCGCTACAAGGGCAAGGCGCCCGGCATCTGCACGCCGCTCAAGCGGAACGTGGAGCCGGGCGAAATCGTCGACGGCGTCGACGCCGACCTCGCCCAGGCGATGGCCGCCGACAACAACGGCAAGTGGGAGCTCGCGAGCGACTCCCCCAAGCCGAAGGAGGTAACAACCGATGGGCAATGAGTTCCAAGGCTACCGTCTCCACTACCGCGTCAGCGACGCCGAAAGCGCCTGGGGCACGCAGCCCGGCACCCCCGACTGGAAGGACGTCCCTCAGAGGAACAACGGCTTCCAGATCGATGAGAAGGCCGCCATCTACTGGCCCGACGTGAACGTCGGCGGCTTCATGCGCGCCGTTGGCATCAAGAACACCAACGACATCTCCGGCTCCATCAACTCGCTTCTTTATCCGGACAGCGCCGAGCGCCTGCTCAACATGGTCCTGGATCGGGACAGCGACGACAGCCTCAAGAGCTACACCATCCAGAAGCGCGACCCCCTCGAGCAGCGCGCCTACTACGGCTGCATGGTCAACCAGGGCACCATCAGCTTCGACCAGGGCGGCGAGGTCGGCCTGGCCATGGACATCATCGGCAAGCAGGGCGCCGACGCCTCCGCCGAGTTCACCGCCGACCCCACCTACACGACCCAGGTCCCCTTCAAGTTCCAAGACGGCGTCATGGAGCTGCCGGACGGCACCGTCGTCGGCACCATCGAGAGCGGATCCATCACCATCGCCAACGGTCTGCAGCCCGGTCCCTTCTACGGCAGCACGCAGTTGCTGTCCTACCTCGTCAGCGGTTCGCAGGTCGTCAACGGCAGCGCAGTCATCGCCTTCAACGTCACCACCTACCTCACGGCCCTGCGCGCCGGCACCACGAGCAGCTTCGAGATCGTGTTGACCCATCCGACCGAGACGACCGATGGGAAGATCACCATCCTTATTCCCAAGATGCTCCTGCCCGACGTCCCCGTCCGCGGCGGCCTCGGCGAGGTGCGGAAGCAGACCATCAACTTCGAGGTGGAGCAGCCCACGAGCGGCGACCAGATCCAGGCCACTGTCGAAGACGTAGTCTAACAAAGGAAGGAGAAATCGCATGGCGGTGATGCACAAAGAAGACATGCAGCAGCAGGACGGCGCCACGCCCAAGATCCACGAGGAGTTCGCCAAGCGGCAGACCGAATGGCCCGAGTGGTATACCGAGTTCAAGAACGGCGAGCGCGCCAACGTCGACGTCGGCTCCGCCGGCACGGTCACCATCGGCCTCATGCTGTGGAGCGTTTCGCGCCGGGCCGTCACCGAGGAGGCCACCGAGCTCGAGATCATGGACGACCTTCTCGTCGGCGTCGTCGAGCAGTGGCCCGAGGCCTGGGGCCCCATTCCCCGCAAGATCGATTCGCCCGAGGATCGGCGGGCCGCCTACGACGGCATCCCTGCCAAGTGGGTCGACCGCATCAATCAGGGATCACGGATCCTGTCGGGAAACTGAGAGAGCGGGTCGTTGCCTACCTTCAGGGCGACGGCCCGCCCCCCGAGGCATACGATGATTACTGGCTCGCAACACAATGCATGCGTCTGCACCCGGACCGGATCCCCATTGTCCTCTTCGTCCGCGACATCCTCGCCGACATCGAGCGCACGGCCCAGGCCGACGCAGTCGCCGAACCGTCAGATCTCCCGTGGTGATCTCCTATGAGCGAAGCCCTCACCATCACCATCAGCGCCAAGGACGCCGCCTCCGGAATCGTCGGCAAGTTCCGTCAGGGCGTCAAGCAAAGCATGGCCGGCATCAAGACCGCCATCGCTGCGCCCTTCAACGCCGCGAAGAAAGTCGCCACCGTCGCCCTTCGCGGCATCAAGGCGACGGCCATCGCATCCGCCGCCGCCATCGGCACCGCCTTCGCCGCCGTCAAGTTCGTTCAGCTCGGCGCCAACCTCGCCCTGATCCGGAAGGCCTTCGAGAACCTCACCCAGACCTCCGGCCAGGCCACCGATACGCTCATCACGGATCTGCAGCGCGCGGCCTCGAACACCATGACCCAGGCCCAGGTCATGGCCAAGGCCAATCAACTGATCTCGGTCGGCATGAACACCGACGACATCAAGACGCTCTTCGAGTTCACCAGCAAGAAAGCCATTGCCATCGGCAAGGACGTCACCAGCGCCATCAACACCATGGCCACCGGCCTGGCGCGCGGATCCGTCCTCATGCTCGACGACTTCGGCATCCTCATGAAGGGCGCCGAAGGAGTGCGTGACGAGTTCAACCGACTCCACGGCGAGGGCGCCTTCCAGAAGCTCGCCGCCGACGCGCAGAAGGCGCTGGTCGTCAAGGCCGCTCTGGCCGAGATGAAGCAAGGCATCACGGAGCTCGGCATCACCGGCAGCGAATCGGCCATCGGCATCTCCGCCCTCTGGGCAAACGTCAAAGATCTCGTCGCGTCGTTCTCCATGGGCATCTCCGAGTCCGACGCCTTCGGCGGCGCCCTCGAGTGGGTCAACGAGAAGCTCCGCAACGTTATAGAGATGGCCAAGGGCTTCAACCTCGACCACATGATCGCGTCGATCAAGGCGGGGGGCAAGGCCTTCTTCACCATGCCCGAGTTCGCCAAGACCGCCCTGAAGCACGTCGCCCAGATCGTGATCACTCACGCGAAGTGGCTCATGAAGTCCTGGTGGGAAATCATCAAAGGCGGCGCGTCGATCTTGTGGGAGCCCATCAAGTATGCCGCCCTCTCCGTGTGGACCGCCATCAAGGTCGCCGCGCGCGACGCCGCCAGCGGGATCCTGCATGCCTTCCTCGCCATCTCCTCTCCCGTCGCGAGGGTCTTCGGATGGATCGCCGACTCCATCAAAAAGCCTCTGGGCAACGCCCTCGTCGCCGTCGGTCAGATGATCGAGAACCTTCAGGAGAGGTTCCCCGACATCGCCCGCATCCCCGGCCTCGAGAACCTCGGCGAGAAGATCGTCTCCATCGGCGCCAACGTGGCCCGCTCCCAACCCATGAAGGCCGTCGAGCTCGGCATCGACAACGCGCGCAAGAAGCTCCGCGAATTCGATGCCGACACACAAGAGATCTTCGTCCAGGGCCAGGCGGACAAGGAAAAGGCCTGGGCCGACATGTGGGACAACATCTTCGAGAAGGGCGACGACGCCTTCGCAAACCTGAAGAAGGCGTTTGAGGGAATGACCGCGGACCAGAAGAAAGAGCTCGCCGAGCTTGCCGCCATGTTCGCCAACGTCATGCCCGCGAAGGCCGGCAAGGGCGGCTCGACGAGCGCCGCTGCACCTGCGTCCGGCGGAGGTGGCGGCGAACCGCCGCCCGCTGCGAAGAAGGCATACGGCTGGCTCGAGCGCGCGGGCAAGGGACTCAGCTCGGCCGCCGATCGACTCGGCGGGGCGGGCGGAGGCGGAGGACTCGGCGCGATGGGAGGCGGCGGCCAGTCGGCACGCCAGCAGAAACGGGAGACCATGGTCCAGAAGGAGCTCAAGGCCATGGCCAAGGGCGTCGCCGGCGGCATGGGCAACGAACGCCAGGCCGCACGGAGGGAGGCCCAACGACGTGTCTCCGCCGAGCGCCAACGACGCCAGGAGGCCGCCTTCAGCGAGAAGGAGGGAAAGCTCGCCGACGCCGCCAAGTCCGGCCTCATCAGCAAGGAAGAGGCCGACGCCGCGCGCGAGAAGGCCGGCAAGGAGACCTTCGGCGGCAAGAACTGGGAAAAGCGGAAGGAACGCCAGAGCAAGGAATCCCAACGCGAGAAACTCGCCGACGAGTTCGGCATGAAGGACTGGAAGAAGAAGCCCGGCAAGGCCAAGGACAAGGGGAAGAAGAAAGGCGACGTCCCCGAGGGCGGCGACGAGACGGGCAAATCCGTCGAGCAGCTCCAAGCCGCCCTCCTGGGCAAGCTGCAGGAGATGATCGCTAACGACAAGAACGCCGCGCAGCAGATCAAGGCCCTGCAGGCCGCCATCGCGGCGCTACAGGCGAAGGCGGGATAGCACATGGCCAACGGAGCAAACGAGAGCGGATACTTCCAGGACGGCAGCTTCAAACTCCTCCTGCCCGACTGTGCTCTGCTTGGAACCGGCCACCAGAACACTCCCCTCCAGCTCCCCGCGTGGAACCAGCACAACCCGACCCTCCTCCGACACGGCGGCAACCTGAACTCCATCGAGGTCGTCGGTGTCGCCATGCGCTACGCCCAGGGCGACGGCGAAGCCTGGCTCTACAACACCCTCGTCGCTTTGGCGAGCTGCGGACTCGGCGACCTATACATCGGACAGACCGCGCGGAGCAAATACGAGAACTGCTACTTCTCCGCCGGCGAGGGCGAGATCGTCTCCGGCACCGACGAAGGCGACGACCGATGCTATGTCAACTATCGCCTTCAGTTCATCCAGAGCGCCGGCGAGCAGCCCGTCAGCCTGTCCACGGGCTCCTCTCCGCCGACCGCCCCGCCGGAATACTCCGGCAAGGACTCAACCAAAACCTACACCTTCGGCGGCACGGCCATGGGCCTGCTCAGCGCGGGCGGCCTGCGCATCCGCGTCAATCGCGAGCCGCTCGTCAAGGTCCTGCCTCGCTGCTACGGCGCGCGCATCAAGGACCGTGCCCAGGGCGCCCAGGGCCGCACACTCGAGTTCGGCCTCGACATGACCGCCGACCCCATGACCTATCCCACGCACGCCGACTTCGAGGAGTGGTTCCACGAGCTCGCCAACAACACCGGCGACGAGCCCGGCGATCTCGTCGGCTGCGGCAACACCTGGGCCGATTGCCACATGACCCAGATGAGCCATCCCGGCGCCGCCCAATGGAGCCACACCGCGCCGAACAACATTCAGCTTGTTTACAGACAGGAGGATCCAGCCGTGGATCACAGCACACTCAGCAACATGGAATGGTCCGTCTGCGGCCACACGATGGACACGGACCTGCCGATGGCCGGCAACGACATCACCGGTACCGGTCAAGACAGTGCGGCCTCGGGTAAGTACCGTTTCGCCTACTTCGACAACAGCGGCAACCTGATCGAAGGCAACGCCGACGCGGACGATCTGACGCCGCCGGGCGGGGCGATGGCCCTGAATGACCTGAGCGATGTTACCATCAACGCGCCGGCTGCGCTCAGGGTCCTGTCCTATGATTCCGCAACAGAAAAGTGGGTCGACCGGACCTTGGCTACGGCAGGAATCGCGGCGGCTAACGATCTCTCCAGCCATCTCGGGGACGGCAACAACCCCCACGTGACCACGATCAGCAACCTCGACGACACTACTATCGACGGCACGCCCGCCGACAATGAGCTCCTGGCCTACGACACCGGGTCCAGCAAATGGATCAACCAGACAGCCGCAGAGGCGGGGCTTGCGACGGCGGGCCACGACCACGATGCCTCCTATTCCGCGATCGGCCACGACCATGACGCATCCTATGCGGCCATCGGCCACAACCACGACGCCACGTATCTCGCTCTGGCAGGCGGCACCATGGCCGGGAACATCGCCATGGGCGGGAACGACCTGACCGGCACGGGACAGGACAGCGCGGCGGCAGGCAAATACCGTATCGCGTTCCTGGACGAGAATGGCGATCTCGTGGAGGGTGCGTCCGACCGGGACGACAAGTCCACGCCGGGCGGTGGGACCCTGACCGTCGAAGAGAAAGACAGCTCGCCGTCCGTGTCTGCCGACAAGATCGTCTTCCCGAATGACAGCCTGACGGATCTCGGTAGCGGCGATGCGCAGTATTGGCCTCATGGCAACCTCAAGCCGGGCGGGCTGTGCCACGTCCACGGCCGCGCCAGGCTCCACACCGGCACGCACGCCGGCGATGGCGTTGACGGCAAGGACGTCTCGGGCTTCGGGTTCTGGCCGATCTTCAGCCTGTGCAAGGGCCCCTCTACACAACTCGGAGTCGCCCGCTTTTTCCGATACGGCACCAAGGGCTTCACGAATGCGGCAGCGGCAGCCAACCGGATCACCCGTGTGGATGATGACGGGATCATCCTCGGCACCGATGCCACCGTCAATAGCAACGGCGTCACATACTACCACTTCGGATTCGGCGCCGCGGCGGCCCCGGCCACCGGCCTCAAGCTGGTCACGGGCACCTATACCGGTGACGGCAATGACGACCGCGACATCACCACCACCGGCGTCAACCCCGATCTCGTTTGGCTGCAGCGCAACGGTTCCAACTATTGCGTGTGGAAAAGCGATCAACATGCCGGCGAAGCCACGAGCTACTTCGCGGGCGTGGCCGATCTAGCCAGCGATGGCATTCAGTCGCTCGGCACGGCGAAATTCCAGGTGGGAGCAAACGCGGCCGTCAACAACAATACCGAAACCTACTTCTGGGCCGCCTTTGAGGCCCACGCCGACGGCGAGGCCGAGATCGTCGTCGGCGAATACGACACTACGGCGACCACCGTTGATGAGCTCCTCATCTGGTGCCCCTGGGAGCCGGACATCGTCGTGCTTAGCGGCCACGGCATCGGCCTGCCCATCTGGGCAACCGGCGACATGACGATGCCCGTCGCGTGCGCCTTCGACACCACGGCCAACTCGACAACCGCTATCACCGAGCTCTGTAGCAAGGGCTTCTGGGTCGGGACGGACAGCAAAGCCCAGTACGCACACTACAAGTATTACTACATGGCCTTCAAGGCGTAGAACCAAGATCCACTGATACAACGGCGGGAACATGGCTAAGCAACCCGAAGACCACTGCCCCGACCACGGCGACATGTGCGCCGCCCTCGTGCGCATCGAAACAAAGCTCGACTCGCTCATCGATCAAGGCGAGAAGGTCTGGGAGAAACTCGACGCGCAGAACGGGCGCATCCGCACCAACGAGATCGAGCTCACCCGACAGGCCGAGGAGAACCGCGGTATGAAGCTCACCGCCGGCGCCATCGCCGGCACCATCTCTCTCTTCATCGGCATTCTGACCTTCATCCTCTTCATCGTCCTGGGAAAGTAGATGGCCACGATCGAGGTAAAAGTCGACGGCACCACGCGCTCCAACGTCACCTTTCAGGGCCTCGAGCACAACGCGCTCGATGGGTTCGTCGCAGGCTTCTCCTACCAGGACCGACACGATGAGTCGCCCTCCTGGCTCTCCAACAACAACCTCGTGGAGGTCTACATCGACAGCGTGCGCCGCTTCTACGGGTGGCTCCGCGTGAATGAGCCCGGCGGCATCGCCCAAGAGGGCGTCACCTACGCCGCCTACGACATCAAGCATCGCCTCACCGCCGAGGAATACATCCAGATCAACGGCGCATTCCGATACATCTACAACAAAGACGGCGAGCACGACTCCCACGCCCCCGGCGTCGGCTTCCTGAATTACTGGACCGTGGGCGAGATCATCATCGACATCCTCGAGCACGCCCTCGGCTACCCCACCGGCGGCTCGGACATCCCGACGCACCACGCCTCGTCGGCCGACATCACCGACACCTACCTCACCTCCGCATGGATCGCCTCCTACGATGCGGCCGCCATCCTCACTCTTACCCAGGACTGTGACGAGATCGACATCGAAGGCGCCCGCTTCGGCGAGCTCATCGACGAACTCCTCGACTTCCAGGGCGATTGCTTCTGGTATATCGACCCGGCCGACCTGGCCTTCGTCGTCCACAAGCTCAGCAGCTCCTCGGCTGTCTCCGTCCGCGCCCCCGAGGTGGGCCACCACGTCGACGAGTCCGGCAAGGACTACGACCTCGAAGACAACGCCATCCAGCTCGATCTCGAGGAAACCTACACCCACATCATTCTCGAAGGGCGCCCCTTCGCCGAGGAGGTCCGTCCCGCCGGGCTCCACGAGATCTTCGCCCCGTGGCCCGCCGGCGCCCTGGGCGATGCGGAGCTCATTCCCGCATGGACCATGGCGGATCAGACCACGTGGAACAGCGTCGACTACCATCATGGCCACTACGAAGGCACGTCCAAGCAGTGGGTCTATCGCCTCTACCACGCCAAGCTCCAGGGCGATCGCGTCTGGCGGGCGGGCATCGTCTCCCCGGAAGGCACGCACACCGCGCGGTCGGGAACCGTTCTGGTCTCCAAGGCCGGCGGCAAGCTCCTCCAGGCCAAATACAACTCCGGCGGCTATTGGGTCTACCCGTCGCGCGGCGAAGTGTGCTTCTACGATCCTCTCGATGAATACTGGCTGGATCAGTGCACCTACTACTTCTGGGCGCGCGTCGAGCATCCCTTCCAGGTCGAGGTCGGCCCCTCCGGCGCCTCCGCCTACACCAGCTACGGCATCACCAGCAAGCTCGTCTTCATCAATGACGAGTGGTGGCACCCCGACTCGAACTGGGGCGACGACAGCAACGCCTATGACTACGGACGCCGCACGCGCGACGACCGACCCAAGATGACCACCTGGGCCAACCAGCTCCAGTCCATCTACGGCAAGGAGCGCATGAGCTGCGAGATCAAGATCGACGGCATCGACTTCTCCCGATACAACCTACAGAAGAAGCTCAACTTCGACAACCTCACCGGTTCCAAGTGGTCCGGCGTCAATCTGCAGGTCGCCTCCATCGTCGTCGATCCCGCCAACGACAGCATGTCCCTCTCCTGCGGCAATCGGCTCGACGGCATCATGCGCGACAGCATCCACATCTTCCGTGTGAAGAAGACGGAAGCGCAGAACCGAACCAAGCACACGCGCGCCAAAACTCAGATCCAGGATCTCAGCAAGAAATACCCGGACGAGGCCATACTGTTCTGACAAAGGGAAACCATGAGCAGCGCAAAGCTCAGCTTGCTTTTCGGAAACGACGGGGAGATCTGTCACCGCCGGATCATGAACCCCTTCCATGGTCTGTCAGATCTCCCCATCGACCTCGTCGAGCTCGCCCCCCGGCTCGACAGCCTCGGCGTTCGCGAGCTCCTCATCGACCTCGACGCCAAGCCCGGTTCCCACACCGTCGAGATCGACGACGAAGGCGTCCGCGTCCTGCCGAAGCCCGATGGGTCGCAGGGCGAGCCTCTCGCGCTCCGGCAGCTCGCCCTCGAGGCCCATCGCACACGCAACCGATCCGGACGCCAGGCCATCCGCGGCATGCTCACCCTCCCCGAGGTCGCCGAGGAGATGCGAACCGCCGTCTCGTGGCGCATCCTCCGCCGAGGCGGCGACGACAAGCGATCGCCCGAGCAGATCATCCGCGACGACTTCGGCCTCTACCACGCCTCCTGCCCGTCGCCCGTTGTCTCCGTCGTGATCGCCGTGTGGAACATGGAGAAGCATCTACAGCGAACCATCGACAGCATCCTCGCCCAGGAGGTGGACGGCGGCCTCGAGCTCCTCCTCGTCGACAACGGATCCGTCGACGCCGGACGCGACATCATGGCCCGCGTCGCCATGGAGGACAACCGCGTCTCCATCATCCGCCTCGAGCACAACCTCGGCCAGGCCGTCGCCCGCAACATCGGCATTCTCGCCGCACGCGGCGACTTCATCTCCCCCTTCGACGCCGACGACATCATGCTCCCCACCATGCTCCAGCGCATGCTCTCCCTCTTCTCTTCTTTTGAGAATCCAAAATCCGCAATCCAAAATCCGCAATCGATCGACGCCGTCCACTGCCATCTAGAACGCTATTCGTCCGACCTCCACCTCTCCCTCGGCCGTGCCCCCTGGCTCGAGCGGGACATCGACGGCCAGATCATCCACCACCGCTGCGCGTGCTTGCCGAGTCAGCTACTCATCAGGCGGAGCGCCTTCACCGAGAAGGGCGCCTGGTATAGCGAGTGGTGTCGATGGTGTGAAGACGTGGAGTGGCTCCTCCACGCCTATTTCCGCTGCCGCATGCGCTTCCAGCGCCTACCCGAGGTCCTCATGCACCGCCGCACCCACTCCGGCGAGGACAGCTACGGCCGCAAGATCAGCCACCATCACGTCGCCTGGCAGACCGGACTGAGGGTGGCCTATGGAGGGAGGCGACAGTAATGGTCATTGCGAGGAGCGAAGCGACGCGGCAATCTCATCAACAGGAAAGAAGCGGCGCGTTGCCGCGCCGCCTCATGTTGGTCCTGCTCTTGGCCCTACTTGCCCTTGATCTTCACCTTGCCGAACTCGACGTCCGCACCGTGAACAAAGAGCATGATCTGGCCGAGCTCCGGGACGGGCATGTCGTTCATCAGCTTCGTCTTGCCGACCGAGATCTGGATGCCCTTCGGAGTGATCTTCGCGCGGAACTTGACCGACTTCCCAAGCGGCACCCGGCAGTCGAGCTTCTTCTTCCGTCCGCTCTTGCGGTTGTGGGCATAGACTTCCAGCTTCCCGTTGCCTCTCACGACGGCCACGTTCCGTTCTGCCTCGTGGCTGCCGTCGCCGGTGGCCGCCCAGAGAATGCCCGCATACTGCGGCTCGGCGATCCACTTCTTGACCTTGAGGGAGAACTGGATATCGACGGACTTCTTCGCATCGCCGTCCCACTTCAGCCGGCCGATGAAGTTGCCCGTGCACTGCACCGTATCCTTCTCGCCCGTCCAGTCGCCCAGGGATACGCTCCATCCCGGCATCGGCGACTGCCCAGGCGATCCGGCCCCGAGCAAACACAAGGCCAGCGCGGCCACCAAAGCGCATCTTCTCCTCGTCATAGCATCTCTCCCTACAAAGACTCAATGAACAACGCGCCTACAAGAGTATACGCGATCTCCCCGGAAAAATTCAGAGGGAAAAGCGAAAAATGCTAACGCCCAAACACAAGAAGACCGTCTGCGCCCGGCCCTGGATGGCCATGGTCGTTACCCACCGGGGACAGATCCTCTCGTGCTGCACCGCTCCCCCGTCCGTTCGCTTCGGCACGCTCGGGCAAGGGCAGAGCATCACCGAGATCCTCAATTCCCCTACGGCCCAGGGCTTCCGGAGCGCCATGGCCTGCACCGGCGCCGACGTCTGCGGCAAGTGCGGACGCGGTCGGCTCAGTGCGCCAAACCGGATCATCTTTCCGCCGAAGGTCGATCGCATGATGGGCGAGCGCCTGCGATACGGCGAAGGGCCGTCGAGCGCGTTCATCGAGAACCGGGAGATGGCCCGAGAGGCGATCCGCCGGCGCGACACGCAGATCCAGCACGTTCCCCTTCGCGTCTCCTGGTCGCCGGGCGGCGACTGCAACCTGGCCTGTGAGTTCTGCAATCAGCGGGGCAAGAGCATGCCCCCCGAGCTCTCTCGCGAAGTGGCAGGCTACCTCCTTGAGCACCACGACCGCATCCTGCTGGTCAACGTAACCGGTGGGGAGCCCTTTGTCGACAAGCGCTGCCTTGAGTTCCTTCGCCGGGCCAAGGAAGAGCGGCCCGACTTCACCATCAGCCTCACCACCAACGGCACGGCCATCGACTTCGACCTGCTTCACGGCCTCAACATCCACTTCCTGGCCGTGTCCGTCAATGCCGCTCTCCCCGGCACCTACGAGCGCGACCACCAGGGCGCCTCCTGGGATACGACCTTCGGCAACCTTGAGCGCCTCCACAAGGAGGGCTACAACACCTCCGTCTCCTTCGTCATCACCAACAAGAACATCCTCGAGGTGCCCGACGCCGTCGCGCTCTACGAGCATCGCGGATGGACGCTGTCCTTCAGCGTGGTCAACACACGGCACGACCCCAAGCGACTCGCGCATCTGGACATCACGAAGCACGGCGAGATCTCCGTCCAGCAGAAGATGAAGGCCATCGAGACGGCCATCGAGAAGGCGGGCTTCCTGCGAACCAAGACGGCGCTGGAAGGGACGCTTGCCCTGCTGCGGGAGTCGACCGGCGAGAAGGAAGCCACGCCGATCCTCGATACGCGCGAGACCTGCGCCGTCTGCCGGTCGGCCGTCTACTACCAGGCCGGCGGCCGCAACGACAAACAGATCGTCTGCCCCAACTGCAAGTCCCGCCAGCGCAACCGATCCGTTGCCGCGTGGATCGAGAGAGAGATCGATGGATTCCAGAACGTCCTGGAGATCGGACAGGTCCTGAACCTGAGCCCCGTCTACGTCCGCAAGCGGTGGGCCTATACCATCCTCGACAAGCGCGAGCGAATCGGCCAGAACGATCTCTCCTATCGCGGCGACGTCTGCGACCTGCCCTACAAGGACGGCGCCTTCTCTCTCGTCGTTGCCGGCAACGTGCTGGAGCACATCGAAGACGACGCCAAGGCCTACGTCGAGCTCCTGCGCGTCTTGGCGCCGGGCGGCCGCCTCATCGTCCAGG
>Ga0180434_10004075_pt1 | contig 18022 bp, 15 predicted proteins | sample SS_ome_7_FD_132453 | JGI IMG/M metagenome (GOLD analysis project Ga0180434, IMG submission 132453) | Hypersaline lake sediment archaeal communities from the Salton Sea, California, USA - SS_1_D_2 metaG | ecosystem: Environmental > Aquatic > Non-marine Saline and Alkaline > Hypersaline >...
CAAAATGGGCGCGAGATCGATAGTAAGAAAGAATGAGCCAACTTCAAGACAAACCGAATCAGGGGAAGATGTTCCTCATGGCGTGTCATTCCTGCGAAAGCAGGTGTGCGGAATGACAGGGCGCAGAAGATGGTGGAAGCGGAAATTTGTTGGCAATCGGCGGAAAGTTGTTGTTGCGGCTTATGAGTTGCGGGTATACTGTCTTGCGACAATTTGGTAAGCCAGGGGAGCTGAAAGCCTCCATTCTTGTCTTCGAGAAGAGGACACGGGGGTTGAGGCTGAGAATCCCGCACCTTTTTGCGGCCGGATACCGGAACCGGCAATGGCAGGGCGACAGAAATAGGTGCGGGGGACCCTACGAACCTGATCGGGATAATGCCCGCGAAGGAAGGCACACGGCAGCATATTGTGGCACTTCAGCGCGGAAGTGCCGTTTTTGTTGGTAAAGGCGATAAGTAAGGCTTGACGCAGGAGACCGAGATGAGAGAGACTGATATTTCCCGCGTAATCATCGAGCAGTACAGCAAGAGACTGTCGCAGCACCTTGAGAACGATGTGGTCATCGTGGGAGCGGGCCCCGCAGGTTTGGTGGCCGGGTACTATCTGGCCAGGGCGAAAGTCAAAACGACCATCGTCGAAAAGAAGCTCTCTATCGGCGGAGGAATATGGGGCGGGGCCGCCGGGTACAACGTGGTCACTTTCGAGGACAAAGACATCCCCGGTGAAATAGGGGTCAGGACAAAGAAAGCTGGAGAACTATACATCGCCGATGCGATAGAATTTGCCACCGCTCTGGCCTATAAGGCCAAGCGGGCCGGTGTAGAAATCTTCAACCTGATAGAGGTAGAGGACATCATTCTGAAAGACGAAACCGTACGGGGCGTGGTAGTCAACAGCACGAGTGCCCTGATGGTCGGCCTGCACGTGGATCCCTACTGCATCAGTGCAAAATCTGTCGTCGATGCCACGGGCCATCCCGCCGAGCTGGTGGGCATGCTCAAAAGCAAAAAGCCGCAGCTTTTTCCCCAGCAACTGCAAGAGTATTTCATGAACGTGGAAGAGGCCGAGGCGGGCGTCGTCGAAAAGACCGGCGAGGTCTTTCCGGGCCTCTACGTAGCCGGCATGTCCGTGTGCGATACGTTCAATCTTCCGAGAATGGGCCCGATTTTCGGCGGGATGCTCAAGTCCGGCAAAAAGGCCGCAGAGCTTATTCATGAAAGAATGCAGCCTTCCAACGCGTGACGAGTGTTTCGATCTGATGAGGCGGTATGAAGTCCCGTCGCATATCTTTGAGCACAATGCGGCTGTAGCCAGGCTCGGCGTTTTTCTCGCACATAAACTAAGAGAGAAGGGCGTCACCGTGGATGCCGAACTTGTCGACAGGGCCTGCCTTCTCCACGATATGCTGCGGATTATTGACGTCGAGCCATCAAACTACGACCGATTCCAGGCAGATCCCACAGAGCTGCAGAAGGCAAGATGGCGGCAGTTGCGGGCACGATACAAGCCGCTGCATCACGAAGATGCAGCCTGCGAGCTTCTCAAGGAAAAGTATCCCGTGCTGGCCACCACCATAAGGAAACATAAGTACACGGCCTTGTTGGATGAAAAGGACGGGCCGCGGACATGGGAGGAGAAGCTCGTCTATTACGCCGACAAAAGGATCATGCAGGGCAGAATCGTGGCGCTGGCGACGAGACTGGAAGAGGCCCACAAGCGAAATGTGCATGTGCACGGCTCGGCGGCGAAGAGCAAGCCCAATACGGCCAAGGTCGATCCGCTGATCTTCGAATTGGAGAAGGAAATCTTCGAGCGAATTGGCGTGACTGCCGCCGACGTGACAGACGAAGTCGTTGAGTCTTATTTGAACGAGGTGGTTGATTAGCGATGCTGGCTAATCTTATAGCTATTGTGGGTAGAACTTGCGCCATTGTCATCTCGACCGGAGGCCGGGTTGCACCCGGCCGCAGTGGAGAGATCTACTAATAGAAGATTTCTCGACTCTGCTTCGCTGCGCTCGAAATGACACAGACAGGCGCGCCAATTACTCAGAATTGGCACTTTTGATTGGCGGAGCGTAATACAGGCCGAAGTTTGAAATGGTAGGACAAACGCGAGACTTAAGTATGCGCAGCCGTACCTTTTCGGCGGTGACGTCGTCGAAACGCAGCAGACGCTTATAGCCGATAGTCGTGCCGCGAGCGAACTGCTTCCAACCCTCACCGTCCCAGGCCTCCAACACGAACTGGGCGACACGCTGGCCCACGCCGATGTGCTCAGCCAGCTCAGCGACATTGAAGGTGCACTTTTTGCCGAGGTCCAGTTCGACTACAGCGGATGTTGTCCAATCATCCGTGCTCCAGTAGGTATCGGTGTCACCGTCCACCATCTTGTCGACCCCATATTTTGGGTCATCGTCACGAACCGCGGACGCCTTGGCCTGCGCTCCTAGCGCCAGGTTCTCGTCGAAGATCGCATCCAGCACCTTTCGCAACTCGCGCAGGCGCGTCGCATCGTTTTCGTGAATCAGGCCTCGCCGGTCCGGCGGAATATTGAGCAGCAACAGGCTATTTCGGCCCACGGAAGAGAAGTAGATGTCGAGCAGCTTCTCGAGCGGTTTGACCTTGTCATCCTGCTCGGGGTGGTAGAACCAGCCGGGCCGAATGGATACATCGGTCTCGGCAGGATACCAGATGAGATTTTCTCCGTCACCCAGCGCGTCGAGACTGCCCAGATCCTTGGCTCGCTGGTTTATGAAATTGAACGGTTTGCTGCCTCGCGGCATCACGCTCCACTCGGTCTCGCGGGCATAGCCGGCCTCGTTGCCCACCCAGCGGACATCAGGGCCGTTGAAGATGACCGCCTTGGGCTGCAGCGCCCGAACAATCGCGTAGTAGCTGTGCCAGTCATATTCCATATCCTTGGCATTCGGCCCTTTCGCGCCGTCGAACCAGACTTCGGCCACGTCGCCGTAATTCGTCAGCAGCTCGCGCAGTTGATTCTTGTAGAATTCGTTGTACTTCATCGTGTCACCGTAGCTCGGCTCGTGCATATCCCACGGCGACAGGTACAGGCCTAGTGCGAGGCCGGCCTCCCGGCAGGCATCGGCGAGCTCGCGCACCACGTCACCGTGGCCGTTTCTCCACGGACTGTTCTTGACCGAATGCTCGGTGTAATCGCTGGGCCACAGGCAAAAGCCGTCATGGTGCTTGGCGGTCAGGATGATCATCTTCATGCCCGCTTCTTTGCAAACTCGCGCCCACTGTCGGGCGTCAAGCTGTGTCGGATTGAACAGCTTTGGATCTTCCTTGCCGGTGCCCCATTCGCGATTGGTGAAGGTATTGATGCCGAAGTGCAGGAATGCGATGAACTCTCGGCGCTGCCAGACGAGCTGCCGAGGCGACGGTGTCACGTGCGCAGCTCTCCAGATGAGGTCCCTGCGTTGGGAATCTTGAGCGGCGTGTTCGGGCGCATCCACCGCATCATAAACGCGGACGTAATCGACCACAAAATAGTCGGGCAGCTCAGCCTTTGTGATGTCGCCGCCCCATTTTCCGATTTCTTCGGTCAGCTTGATATACTGCGGCACCTGCGAGACTCCGCCGGCATCCGTGCGCCAGGTTTCCTTGCCGTCGACGTAGAACACGTACTCATCCTGCTTCCAGTGAAGGCCGAAGGTGTGGAAGCCCTCACTGAGGCCCGGCACGCTGAATTTTGTCCCTGCGTGCTCGTGGTGCTCGCCGTAGCCGTCCCAGTGCAGGTTCTGGGTCGTTCGGTCATCCCGCCACGAGTATTCCATGATATCTATCTCGGTGCCGTCTCTGCCCTCGTTTCCCACCTTGCCGACGCCGTCGGTCTGCAGCCAGAATGCCGGCCAGTGTCCCGGCTGTTTCGGGAACTTGCAGCGGCAGACCCAATAGCCGAACGTGTGCTCGAATTTGCTTTTGGTATGCACGGCACCGCTGGTATAGCGGCCGTTGTCCTTTTTGGTGCGGAGTATCAGATTGCCTTTGCCGTCGAGATAGGAGTCTTCCTTGACCCAGAAGCCGTCTCGCCGTTTCCAGTCACCAAGGATCATCCATTTGCTGTCGTCGATTTTTGCACCGTTGAACTCATCGCGCCAGGCCAATTTCCATTTCTTGCCCTCTGGGATCGGCGGTAAGAATTCCTCTGATTCATTTGAGTGCGCGCTTGCGCTGACATTTGTCAGTGCTATGAGATTCCAGTACAGGAAAACGGTGGCCCACATCTTAGTACGCAGGTGAGATTTCATGGTCCCTCCTGTCAGTTACCGGTTGTTCTGCTTCGTCGCGTTGCCGCTATGCCCGAGATCACGGTGACCACTATCATTACCGCAAAGGTTATGGTCGTGAACCAGTGACCCCATGCAGCTTGTTGTACGTGGGCCGTCCTAATCAGTACCGTGCCGATGGCGAAAGACTGCAGGAACATCTTGATTTTGCCGGAAGCAACGGCTCCGAAGTTTATCCCGCGGGCTTCTGAGGTGTGCCGCAGAATCGTCACGTATGCTTCTCTCGCGACCAAAATACCGGCGACCGTCCAGTGGATTACCGTCAGACTGCGGGCCGAAAGGCCGAACAGCTTTGGCTCGCCGATAATGGCAAAACAGACAAATGTCCCGCATATAAGCACCTTGTCCACCAGCGGGTCGGTCATCCGGCCGAACTTGCTGGTGACGTTCAGTTTTCTGGCAATAGGCCCGTCGATGACATCGGTAAGACCGGCGATGATGAACAGGACGAAGGCGACATCAAGAAAGAATGTACGGTCGTCCACATAGGGCGTATAGAGAATCATAGCCAGGAAGACCAAGGTCAAGGCAAGCCTCGAGAAAGTCAGGATGTTCGGGATGTGCTTAATCATACCGAAAAAGTGTAATGCTTCGCATGTACAATTCAATACTAAATTTGCCGGACGACTAGGTCGTAGTCTTTGGTGGCAACGACCTTGCTACGGATGAACCGGCCCGCAGTTGCCGAGCAGTTTTCGATCAGACAAAGGCCATCTATTTGGGGCGCCTGTCCGTAGAAGCGCCCTTGGCCGGTGCGTTTTGCGTCTGCTGAATCGACCAGGCACGCAAGCTCGCTGGCGATTCTTTTTCTATTCTTGGCAAAGGCGATTTGCTGCTGCGTGAGCATCAACTGCTCTACTCGTTGCTGTTTCACGCGGTCCGGGACCTGGCCGGGCATTTGCGCTGCGGGCGTGCCGGCTTCCGGATAGAAGGGAAAGCAACCCAGCGCATCAAATTGTGCCCATTTGACGAAGTCCAGAAGCTCGGCGAACTGTTCGTCCGTCTCTCCGGGAAATCCCACGATGAACGTCGTCCGCAATACAATGTCGGGAATAGCGCAGCGCAATCTCTCAATGAGTTGGCCGAGCTGGTCCTTCGTATCCGGCCGATGCATGGCCTTTAGAATTTGATCGTTGACGTGCTGGATTGGAACGTCCACATAGTGGACGATTTTTTCGCTGTCGGCGATGGTCTCGATCAATCTCGCATCGATTCCAGCGGGCGATAGATACATCAGACGGACCCATACCACTTGCGAAATCTTGTCGAATTCCTTCAGAAGATTACTCAGGCCGTTTTTTATTCTCAGATCTCGCCCATAGTACGTGGTGTCCTGTGCGATAATGTTTAGCTCCACCACGCCGGCGCGGGCCAGCTCGCGAGCTTCCGCCAGAATCTGGTCTTTGGGCTTGCTTCGGAAGCGTCCTCGAATGGCTGGTATTGTGCAGAAGGAGCAACGGTGATTACAGCCCTCACTCAGCCGCAAATAGGCCCAGTGCTGTCCGGTAATAAGCAGTCTTCCTGTGTCACTAAGACACCCATCAGGACCGGGCTGCAAGTAGACAGCAGGCTCGTCGCGGCACAAAGTTTTTTCTATGATGTCGACAATGCTGTCCCGCTGGCCGAGTCCGACGACGGCATCGATTCCGTCAACGTAGTTGAACAGCTTTTGGCCGAGTCTTTGCGAAAGGCACCCGGCAACGATTACTTTTTTCACGGCCCCTTTTTTCTTACGGTCGACAGCACGGCCGATTGTCTCGACGGCCTCGGTTTTGGCGGGTTCGATAAAACCGCACGTATTAATCACTACAACATCGGCATTTTCGGGGTCAGCGGTGATGAGCAGACCGGACTGAGCGATTTCTGCAAGCATTTTTTCGCTGTCCACCACGTTTTTCGGGCAGCCGAGCGCGATGAAGCCAACGGTAACGCATTTTCGCTGCCTTTTTGCCATATGCCAATAGAATAGCAAAAAAATGCCATTGCAAAAGAGTTTCTTTTTCTCGTTCTTGCGAGCCGTAAGAGACTGTTTGTACGGCACTTAGGACAGAAGGTTGCGAATAAGAAACGACCGAAATCGCCGAATTTTTGTTACCGGACTTGAAATTACTGCCTTATGTGTTGGAAAACAACTCCATGTAAATCTGTTTACTCTGTCTTGACTATTGTATCTTTTCGCAAATATCTTATTTTCGTTAATTTATTAAATATTGCTTGACGATAAACAACTTGTATGGAATAAATAGTTATGAGGAGGCGTCTTGAAAGAAAAAGTGATTTGTACAGAACCACCCCACGAATTACTCGTACGGCGCAGTTGTGGGATGGGATTACGTCCAATGAGTGACAGCAGTCGGACAATAAAGCGCGGCCGCTGGGATATTATCGTGGCGGCCGCGATCATCGCGCTGGGACTTGGCGGATGGCAGAGGTGTCCTGCGCAACCTCCCGCCGGCGCGCAGTCTACGAAGATTATCGATGAAGTCAGCAGGCTTGAGCTTGAGCCGGACCCCAATATCCCGTTACCTGCGGTCTATATGGAGCCGCCAACGATCCGCGAGCAAATAGTTGGCGGGGCGTCGGAGTGGAAGCTCTTCTATTTCTGCAAGTATCACACGTCCGATGAGTTAAAGAAGATCGTCCATGAACAGTTTGGCTCGGTGATCTTCGACCCCAAAGGTAAATCCACCCGGGTCGTCGATTACGGCGTAAGCAGCAATCCTGCTACAAACCAATTGATAGTCAGGTGCCCGTACAAAGAAGATGTTGAGGCGGTGCTGGAGCTATTGGAACAGGTGGATGTCCCGCCCGTTCAGGTCAAGATCGATTGTCTGGTCTCCGAGATTTACGCGGATAAAACGTTGGACCATGAGACCACGATACAGATTCGGGACCTTTTTGGTGAGGATGTCACTTTGACACCCGGCGGGATGCCCTTCGGACAGGACGTTCAAGAACTACTGAAAGAGGGAGGGGAGATATTGCCGGCGTTTCCGGGGGCCTCAATGAGGGAGGTGAGCCGGGCCAGAATGGGTCTGCAGATTGGATACATGAGCACCAGTCATGAGTTTACCGCGTTGGTTGACATACTGGAGTCGCAGGGTTATTTGAAAATCCTGATGCGCCCCTCTCTGGAAGTGGTCAACGGAAAAACAGCGAGCGTAATGAAGAGCGAGCACGTCCCGCTGCAAAAGATAACGAAGTACGTGCCAGCAAGGGGGGAGTATTATGCGCAAACTGAAACGGAATATGTGGATGTGGTTGATTCGCTGGAAATCACGCCACACGTTTTCGCCGATGGGACCATAGGCCTGGAAACCACGATCCTTCTGGGTTCGAAGTCTACGCCCGAGGGCGTTAAGCAGATACCGATCACAACAAAGAAAGAAATCAATAACAAAGGGAACCGCATCCGACGCGGAGAAAGCCTCATCATAGGGGGGATAAGAAAAAGCGAAAAGCGGGACGTCATTCGCGGTGTTCCGATCCTAAAAGATATTCCTTTGCTGGGCATTCTCTTTTCCGGCAGGGACTTTGAAGAACGGGTGGTGGAGACCGTGTTTATATTAACCCCGACTATCTCGACCGGGGGCATTCCAAGAGAAGAGATGGTCGAACAAGTGAAGAGAAAGCACGAGCCACCTGCCTCTGAGAGCCTGCAGGATACGATCACGGATCCGTTCGGCTCCAGAGGCCGGGAAGAACAGCGGCAAAAGGAGCTCCAGGAGGCAGAAAGGGCGCGTTCCGAAGCAGAGGTAGAGACGGCAGAGGCTCGGCATGCAGCACGGCAAGCAGAAGCCACTGCGCAACACGCAAAGACCCAGACGGTGAGGGTTGAAGAAAAAGCTGTCACGGCGGAAAAGGCTGCGCAGGCCGAGATAGACAAAGCAAAGGCAGAAGCTGAACAAGCAACGGCTCAAGCCAAAGGTGCCCAGCAAGAGATCGAAAGGCTAAAAGCCGAGATCAAGAAGGCAGAGGAAAAGGCCGCCGCTGCGGAAAAGCGCGCCCGGGAGGAAATTCAAAAAGCCAGGGCCGAGGCCGAAGAGGCCAAAGAGCAAGCCGAGCAATCCAAACCGGCCCAGAAGCCCCAAACCGAGAAGGCGGGGCCCGACGGTAAAGCCGAAAAAACGGAAGAAGGAAAGTAATGAGCCTGTAGCCAAGTCAGGGCAAAGTGAACAGTCGAAACGAAACGCCTCGGCTGAGCCAAACCGTTGGTTGACACGGACAAGGGCTACAAAAGGCAAGTGCGGCTTTACTTGCTGCGAGAACGCGTATCAGATGATGTGTGAGTACCCCAGGAGAAGGAAGGAACATGGATAACTTTGCCAATAAGCCGCCGGATCACGACGACCTCGATGAGCCGATTCCTTTGGATGATGACTTTGACAAACCGATCCCCTTTGATGATGCCCCTGAAGAGCCCATGACCCTTGAAGGTGACTCCAGCCGAGCATCCGTTTCGCATTCGCCTTTGGATCTGGGTGGAGGCGGCGCAGCACAACCGGCAGCGCCGGCCCCGAAGAAAATGGACCCCCCAAAACCGGTGCAGAAGAAGGATGCACCCAAGATGGCTTCGACGGACCGGATCACCGGTGTAAAAACCTTCTTCACCAAGCTGCATCCCGGTGCCATGCAGTTTCTCGATGAGCAAATCAATGCTTGGCTGCAAAAGAATCCTGATATACACATACGACGTACAGACACAACCACCGGCGAGGTGCAAGCCAAAAAGACCGAGCCCAACATCATAATTACGGTCTGGTACTGATGGTTGTGAAGCACTGGGTCACAGCCTCTGTATCTCTCATCTGGTTCATTGGGCCACCTTCAAATGCGGCAGGTACGGTCCGGCTGGGCCGGCGGTTTTCAAGTCCCTTTCCCTTTGACGGAGTAGTCCGGCATCTGTTTGAGCCGGGCTTTGCTTTGCGCGGTCCGTATTTTGTCTTCGAGCCGGCAATTCTGTGCATGCTGCGCACCGCGTCGACACGCACGGGGAAAATTCTTCCCACAAAAATGCTTGACAGGGTATCATAATTTCACTAATTTCTTTGAATTTGGCCTTTGTATCTGGTAAAGGGGCAAGCTTGTTGACTCTTTTGGGAGGCTTTAGTGGCTAACCAGCTAACGCGTCAGTTGATCAATGCGGGAGTGCATTTTGGGCATGGTGCGAGCCGATGGAATCCCAAAATGGCCCCGTTCATTTTCGCGAAACGCGGGAACATTCATGTCATTGACGTCAGAAAGACACTGAGGGGTCTATTGATAGCAAAGAAACTGCTTGCTCAGATAGTCTCGTCAGGCAACGACATCGTCTTTGTGGGCACCAAGCGTCAGGCGCAGAAGATCGTGGAGGCCGCAGCCAAGAAATGCGGCATGCACTATGTCTCGGAGCGCTGGCTCGGCGGGATGCTTACCAACTTTCGAACGATACGCTCACGCCTGCAGAGGCTTGAGCAACTGGAGGCCATGGAGCAGGACGGGACCTTGGAAAGCGAAAGCAAGAAACGGGCCGCCCGCCTCAAACGGGAGATGCGCAAAATCAGAACGAATCTGGAGGGAATTCGAGGCATGACGCGACTGCCGGGGGCGGTGGTCGTCGTGGATGCGAAGAAGGAGCATCTGGCTCTGCACGAGGCGCAGAAGCTGGAGATTGCGACCATCGGGATTCTGGACACCGATTCGGATCCGGATACCGTGGACGTAGCCATTCCAGCCAACGATGATTCCATCAGGGCGATTGAGTTATTACTCGGCGAGCTCACCGACGCGGTGGCGATTGGTAAGACGATGGTCTCGGCGCGGGCGGAAGCAGCCGTGCGCCCAAGACGGGCTCGCCCGAGAAGGCATGCCTTGGCCCGTGCCGACCAGGAGACATCAGAAACTCTCGGCACCGTCGAGCAGGACGCGTCGGAAAAAGCCGAGTCAACCCCGCAAAGAGGCAAGAGCGAACAGCAACAAGACATGCCCTAAAAGGTAGATGTTGAATTCGAATATCGAGTTTCCAACCAAATCCGAGGCTCAATATTGGATGCGCGGATTTTACGGGGCCTGTTTTCTAATTTGATACGGTTGTGTTTGTGCCGGTACGGACCGGGCAGCATGTTTTACTATAAGACATAGGAGTTCGAAAATGGCGGAAATTGCAGCTTCCATGGTGGCGAAACTTCGCGGGATGACCGGTCAGGGAATGATGGATTGTAAGCGAGCTCTGCAAGAGGCCGGCGGCGATATCGACCAGGCTATCCAGATACTTCGCAAGAAAGGTCTGGCGACTCTGGCCAAACGCGCGGAACGCGAGACGACGGAAGGACTGGTTGTTGGCAGCAGCAGTGAGGATGGCAAGACCTCAGCCATGGCTACGCTTTGCTGCGAGACCGACTTTGTGGCCAAGAGCGACGACTTCGTAGCGGCTGCCCGGGCTCTGGCCGACTACGCTCTGGTCTGTCCCGCCGACGAGGGCGTCGAAAACATTATTCAGACAAGTGTTGACGGCAAAAAGTTCAGTGACATTCTGACCGAGACAGTCAGTAAGACCGGCGAGAAGACCCAGGTAGGTGAATACGCAAAGTACAGACTCGATGGTCCGGGGCTGATAGGGACATATATCCACTTCAACGGGAAAGTCGGCACGATGGTGCAGATTGACACCGGTGATGAAGAAGTTGCCGCTGCAGATGTTCTAAAACAAGCAGCTTCTGATATCGCTATGCATATCACAGCGGCCAAGCCTTTAGCTCTGGACAAAGACAGCATCGATCCGGAAACTGTCGAGCGAGAAAAGGCCATTTTCGCCGAGCAGGCCAAGAACAAGCCGGCCAATATCATAGAAAAAATCGTGGAAGGCAAGATGAAGAAGTTCTTCGCCGAGAATTGCCTTCTTGAGCAACCTTTTGTCAAGGATGACAGTAAGTCTGTCGCACAGGTTCTCGATGAGGCCGCCAAGCAGGCGGGTGGCCAGGCGAAGATAGCCAGGTACGCCCGTTTTGAAGTCGGCTAAGAAACGTGTCCCTTAAACGTGTATCGTATTTCAACAGAGATACGAATAGATGGCACAGAGCAGATATACGCGTGTACTCCTGAAACTTTCGGGTGAGCGGTTTTCCAAGCCCGGCGAATTCGGAATCGACGGCGGGGCGCTGGAGTCCATTGCAGAGAGGATATCAGAGATATGCGGCCTCGGACCGCAGGTGGCAGTGGTAGTGGGGGCGGGCAATTTCCTGAGAGGCGAGAATTTTTCTGAGATCAGCGGCATCCCCAGGAATACCGCGGACTATATGGGCATGTTGGCCACCATTATCAATGCGTGTGCGCTGCAGGAGACGCTGGAGAAGCGCGGCCAGCCGACCCGGGTGCTAAGTGCCATTGAGGTGGCTGCGATGTGTGAGCCGTTTATCCGTAGAAGGGCACTGCGGCACCTGGAGCTGGGACGAGTAGCGATATTAGCCGGCGGGACCGGTAATCCTTTTTTCACCACGGATACCTGCGCGGCCCTGCGAGCTTCTGAGCTTGACGCGGACTTGGTCATCAAGGCGACAAAGGTCGACGGCGTCTATGATGCCGACCCGGAGAAGTATCCAAACGCACGGTTGTTTGAAAAACTTTCATACGATGATGTGTTGAAAAAGAACCTCCGCGTGATAGACCACGCAGCGGTAAGTCTGTGCCGGGACAATGACATTCCCATTGTTGTTTTAAACATTTTCAAAAGGGATAACCTGGTAAAGGCGCTTCGCGGTGAGCATGTTGGCACGTTGATTGATTAGGACCCCATAAGTGCGGAGGTTTGCTATGCCCACAAGGCACATACTGTCCCAGAGCAGGCAGAAGATGTAAAAGGCCGTTCAAGCGGGTTTGGGTTATGCTAAATGGCTCAACCCGCTGGCGGGCGATGCAGCGGTGCCTGAGGCACAGGTTTGACTGCAGATTAAAGCTCGCACTTCATGGAATCGCATCCCGCTGTGAAAGAAGCAAAGGCACCATCATGGAAGCGGGGGCAAAGACAGTTGTTGCTGTTTTCGCCGTGGCCATGCTTGTACAGAGCATTTGTCTAAAGACTTTTTCGAGGTAGCTTAGTAGGCGGCGGATTTCACAACAGGCTCTATTATCAGGCCAGAAAGTTTAAGGATTTCTCGCTCGAAGTGCGCATGAAGAAGATCTCCGGCAACTACGCCGGTGTGGTTGTTCGCGACCACTGGAGGGTGTACCTGCAGATGCGCAACTACCTCAGTCTCAACTGCGACCTCAAGGGCCTCGAAGGACAACTACTCGCCACGGATGTTGCGGATGTGAAGCAAAAGAAGTGAACCTGACAAAAGGTGCATCGCGGTACACCACGCCAGATGTGCTCAGCCCAGCAAGCTGATTCCGCGAATCAGCCCGCTTCCGGATGAACGGCGAATAAGAAAAGGGTATGTTGATTGGATAGCTATGCGGTATAATTGGCTCGGCCGAGCACGACGGGACCTCCTTTGTGGTGCCGAAAGTCAGTTCGATTTCACAAAAGCCAAAGACGTTTTGTGGTGGTTATAAGGTTGACGAGCGGATACATTCTTGTTAATCGTTTTTGTACGCATAAATGAGGACTGTGCCGACGGCGAGTAGCCTCGGCATAATTGGCTATGGAGATTGCAAATGCCTACCAAGCAAATACTTTCGGCGACCAAGTCCAAGATGCAAAAGGCCATCGAGGTTTTGCAGGATGAATTACGGGCGGTGCGGACCGGCAGGGCCTCTACCGGTTTGGTTGAAAACATCAAGGTCGAGTACTATGGAACGCCAACGCCATTGAAACAAATAGCGACATTGGCTATTCCCCAGGGCGACATGATTGTGATCAAGCCCTTTGACCCCGGTTCGCTGAGGGATATCGAAAAAGCCATACGAAACAGCGACTTGAGCATTGCGCCTGTTGTGGAGGGCAAATTTATCCGATTGACCGTGCCGCCACTCAGCGGCGAACGAAGAACGCAGCTCGTTCAGGAAGCCAAACAGAAAGGTGAGCAGGCCAAAGTCAGTATCCGTAATATTAGAAGAGACGTCAACAAACAACTGGAAAAGGAAGAGAAGGACAAACGCATCACTGAAGACGATCTCGAAAAGGCCAAGAAGCAGATCGACGACATTACCAGAGAGTACACCGAGAATGTGGATTCGATGATCAAGCATAAATCGGACGAGATTATGTTAGAATAATTCTCAGCGGCACACGGATGAATTGTTTGAGCGTGCCAAGCGTACGGCAAAGCCAGGCTCGAGATTTTTGGCAAATGAGCTTGATAGTGTAGAGAGCATGCCGCTCTTGTTTATTCGATTGAATTCATTCATCTGCTGTTGGGAGATAGACTTATGCAGACTACAAGCCGATGGACAGTCCGGCCCGCCGGCAAATCCAGAACCAGGATTCTGCAACTGCTGGTGGCCGCTGTAGCGATTCTCGTGGTAGCGACGTTTCTCCTGTTTCCCGTATTCATATCCTCCAAGACGGGCCAGGAGATGGTACTGGGCAGAATCAACAGGCTATTATCCGGGAAAACAGACTTCGCCGACCTTTCGATGAGCTGGTTTCGCGGGATCAAGATCGCCGAATTCCGTTTTGACGGTAGCACCGGCCTGACTTCGATTCAGGTGGAGCAAATCGCGACGAAACCCCGCTACGGTTCGTTGCTTGTGGGCGACATCGCCTTGGGCCGGACGGTGTTGGACCAACCCCGGATTCAGATAGACCTGAACGCCGCCCGGACGGGTGATGCGTCGGCCAAACCGTCACCACCCAAGGCAGCGTCGGTGCCGGCGCTGCCGGTCAAGAGTATGGATCTTGTGGTGAAGGATGGCAGTTTCAAGGTCACGGACCGGCAGGGAAAAAGCGTTGAGCTTTCGCGGATAAACTCGCAAGTGAATTTGCGACCGCCTGGAGAGCCGACAAGTTTCAATATCGATATGGCCGTGGCCGATGCTGGCAAAGAGTCGACCATCAAGGCCGACGCCCGTGTTCGCGCGGGCACGGCCAAGAAAGGCTGGACTCTCAAAGGAACCACCGGCGACCTGGTCGTTGAGGTCAATGACCTGAATCTCGAATCTCTGGCGCCGATTTTCGAACTGGCTAAGCTTGATGTGCAGGCCAAGGGAAAAATCTTCGCCGATGTCAACGGCACGGTCCAGGACGGCCGGCTGGATAACTTGGCCGCCAGCATCAAGGCGCAGAATCTGGATGTCACGGGACCTCTTCTCAAAGGTGACACCTTGGCAAGCAGCCACGTGGATATCGACGCAAAACTGACCGGCCAACGGCAGTTGATTCATGTTGACAGACTCGATGTGGACAGCGACTGGCTCCATGCAACGGTTAAAGGAGTCGTTCCCACCGCGCTGGCTTCGCTGCAGGATTTCTTGGGGCCCGAGTCAAAATACGACTTACAGGGCGATTTTTCTTGTGACGTGGATAGGGTCGTGTCTCAGATGCCACGCACTTTCGGCATCAAGGAAGGGGTGAAAGTCACTTCCGGCCGGTTGTCGGGACAGGTAGAGGCGCGAGAAGGCAGCGTGGCCGGCCAGGTAAAACTTGTTGATTTGGCCGGTACCGTTGACGGCAAGAAGCTCGACCTTTCCGAGCCGGTACAGGCAGAGCTGCAAATGGCCGCCGACGATGGGGAAATCCGGTTCGACAAGCTGCACGTTACATCCGCCTTTGCGAAAGCTCAAGCTACCGGCGGGCTGGAACAAATCAGGTATGACGGCCAGGTCGATTTAGCCGGGCTTCAATCGCAGCTTGGGCAGTTTATCGATATTGGCCCCTACGAGATGTCGGGTCAGGTCCTCGGCAAGGGACAGGTTTCAATCCTTGCGGAAAAAGTGGCGGTGACCGGCACGTCGCAAGTCAAAGACCTTCGACTGCGCTCGCCAAATGATGTCACTGCCGCAGAGCCCATGACACAGATTGCTTTTTCACTAAATATCGACCGGCCGAACAACGTCCTCTCGCTTGATTCCGTAGATGCAAATGCGACGCTTGGTCGTGTGCGGATAGCCGATGCCATCTTGCCGTTAGGTAAAGAGGCGGCCAAGCCCATGAAAATGACGGTCTCGGCAAGCAACGTGGACTTGCAAAAACTGCAGCCGTTCGCGGTGTTGTTTGCATCCCTGCCTGAAACGATGCAATTGGCCGGCATTGTTGAGTCGCAACTTCAGGTCACCGCGCAGGGGGGCACGTATCGCGTGGTAACCGACTCCACGACAATCAAGAATTTCAAGCTGGCCTCTCCGCAGAAAGAGCCTTTCCAGCAGGAGCAAATCTCACTGGTTCTGGATGCGCAGATCGACCCGAATCAAAAAGCGATCAACGTGCAGGAACTCCGGCTGGAAAGCCCGCAGATAAAAATCAAAAAGGGCGACTTCAAGAAGGTCAACGAGGCCGACAAAACGAAAGTGCAAGGTCGGGCGGACCTCGAATACGATTGGCAAGCGGTGACACGCATGGCCTCGCAATTCTTGCCGAAAGCCTTTACTGCCGAGGGCCAGGAAGAATCTGCCGTCTGGTTCTCCAGTCAGTATCCCATCGGCGAGAGTGACCAGTTCCTTGCTCACCTTACCGGCCAGGCCGACATCGGATTTGAAAAGGCGCGCTATCTGGGCCTGAATTTTGGCAGCGCCCGAGTCAACGTTCAGTTCGAAGACGGCTTGATGAAAATTGCCCCTTTCTCCACCACGGTCAACAACGGCGAGGTTCGTTTTGCCGGCCAGGCGGATTTCAAAAAACAGCCGGTGCTGCTGACGACCACCGAACCATTGCAGGTGGCAAAGGGCATTTATGTCAATGAGGAGCTGACGGAGCAGTTGCTGGTATACGTGAATCCTGTTTTTGCCAACAGTGTGAACGTGCGTGGCATGGCGAATTTTGACTGTGAACGTCTCGCAATCCCGCTGGCCGACAGCGCGAAAAAAGACATCGAGGTCATCGGCACGATTTCCGTGCAAAAGCTGTATCTGCGGGCCTCCGATTTGCTGGGCCAGATTCTGTCTTTAGGCGGTGTGAGCCTCAGCGGCCAGGAGATGACCATCCATCCGACCCACTTCATCCTGCGAGACGGTTTCCTGCGATACGATGATATGCAGGTGGATGTCGGGGACAACCCGGTGAACTTCAAGGGTGTGATCGGCCTGGATAAAAGCCTGGATATGACGGTCACGCTGCCGTATACTACAGCCGGCCGCACGGTCAGGGTAGGCCAGGAGACATACGCCAAAAGGATATCTGTGCCGCTTGGCGGCACCGTCTACAAACCTCAGCTTGACACGGAAAGGTTCCTCCAAGAGCAGTTACAGCAAACGCTGCGCAGAGGCCTTGAAGATCTGTTCAGATGACAGGCGCCGCGACCGTATATCAAGTTTGAAGGGGCGAACGTATGCTTGAAAAGCTCTTATCCACGCCGAGCACCCAACTGGGTAGGGCCGGGCGTCTTGCAGTCTTTCAGATCAAGTTGTGGTCGCACTGCGCCCGTTTGCTCGAGCAGAATCGTGCCGGTCAACAAGCCGCCGCCCTGTCCTACCATACGATTTTCGGCATCGTTCCGCTTGCTATTGTCATAATGTTGATATTTCAATCCTTTCCGGATCAGAACATCGGCGAGAGGCTAAAGACCCTCGCCTACGAGCAGCTCCATTTGACGACCATTGAGTACCATCCCAACGCAGAGGAGCCGGAAGAGACGGTGATGCTCACGGACTATCTGGACAGCATCATAAGCGGATTCTTCAAAGGGGTGAATACCGGCTCGATTACCATCATTAGCACGATATTCGTCATCTGGGCTGCGCTGGCTCTGCTGTCAACGATTGAAAGGGCGTTCAACAATATCTGGCACGTTGCGCGAGGCAGGAACCTGCTGCAGCGAGTCATCAATTACTGGGCGGTGTTGACGCTTGGCCCATTGCTTCTCGGCCTCGGCATCTATGCCACCACACAGTATGCGGCGGTAGGACAGATAGAGAAAACCGTTTTGTCCAAGGTTGGCCCGGTCGTATTATCGTACCTGATTTCGACTGCCGCTTTTTTTCTGCTTTATTTTGTCCTGCCCAATACGAAAGTTCAGGCACGAGCCGCTATTTGGGGTGCGGCCGTCGCGGCTCTGGTTTGGGCTATTGCCAAATGGGTTTTTGGAATATGCGTGATCAAGTTTGTGCCTTATGGAAAAGTCTACGGTGTGTTGGGCCTGGTACCCCTGAGCATTTTCTGGATTTATATCACCTGGCTGATCGTCTTGTTCGGTTTGCAGTTGACGTTTACGACGCAGCATCTCAGAAGCCTTGAAGCCGGTGAGATCGGAACCGCCCGGCGAACGCAGGAGTACTTTATCGCCAATGACCTGACCGCGATCAATGTGGTAAGAGAAATCGCCGCTGCGTTTGAACGAAGTAACGCTCCGGTCGAAGCGGAAGTGATATGCGGCAAGTTTGATATGCCGGCCGAATTCGCGGAGAAGCTCTTGAACCATCTTGTCGACAGAAAACTCATCGCCAAGACATCTGATCCGGTGGTGGGCTTTGTCCCTGCAAAGGACCCGAGCAATATCACGTTGTCCGATATCACCGAGGCGGTCTCGGCAGCGAGTTTCGCGCAGCCTGTGGCTGACCAGGCGCAAGGTCTGCAGCAGCTTGCTCAGTTGCGGCGTGAGTCTTTGTCGCGATACACTCTGAAACGAGTCTTGGACCTGGGTG
>Ga0180434_10004076_pt1 | contig 18021 bp, 15 predicted proteins | sample SS_ome_7_FD_132453 | JGI IMG/M metagenome (GOLD analysis project Ga0180434, IMG submission 132453) | Hypersaline lake sediment archaeal communities from the Salton Sea, California, USA - SS_1_D_2 metaG | ecosystem: Environmental > Aquatic > Non-marine Saline and Alkaline > Hypersaline >...
ATATAATTGTATTTTTTAATTAGTATGATCCATATGTTTCAAATCAACGGAGACAAGTGAGATTGAAAGGTTGAGAGGTTTCATCGAATCAGCCGCGCTATCTGTGCTGTATATTCCGGATGTGAAGTCAACAGTGTTGTTCTTTCTCCCAACTCGAAATCCGAAAAATCGAAGCCCGGGGACATGGTTGTACCGAGGAGAGCGTATTCTCCGCCGGGCTTGAGAAATGAGCCCTGCCAGGTTCCCCGTGGAACAACATGCTGAACGAGGTGTCCTGCTGCGATATCGCTTCCCAGCGTTATGATTTCGCCCGCACCGTTCTCTAAGAGCTTGAGCATGACAACGGGATCTCCGAGGTAAAAATGATAGATCTCGTCTGTTGGAAGACGATGTAAAGCCGAGAAGGTCTCGGGGGTCAGGAGATAATAGATCGCGGTTCCGAAGCTTTTCGGGTTTTTGTAGCGTTCCGGGAGATGATCCGAGGGAGTTATTTCTTCGGACCGGTACGTTTCCGCATAGAACCCCCCTTCCCCGGGGAGGGGCTTCAGATTGAGGAGTTCTTTGAGCTCGTCGATGGTTGGACGGGTTGGCATGGAAGCTCCGTGGGATTTCAGCTTGTGGCTGAAATCCGTTGTCGGTTGATGGTTGTCAATTCTCAGTCGGAATCCAGATCCGTATGATCGATATCTATTTCTTCGGATCTTTCGATTTCGATCCCGATCCCGATAGCAATTCCGATACATCATCATTCATCATTCATGAATAGTTTTCAGTGCACTGTTTTCGGTTCTCAGGGAGTCGCGCCTCACGACGCTCCTACATTCAGCAATCCGATTCCTGACTCTTAACTCGACTTTTAACCTTTTCAGGTTTTAGCTACCTTTTCCGAGTTCCTTATTTCGAAGTTCGATGTTCGGCGTTTTTCTTCGATTCCTCCTCAATCCTCCTTTTCGAAAGGAGGGCGGAGTTGCGGTATCATGCGGACGCGCGGAAGCGCGTCCCTCCACGGGAAAAAATGACGCAGGTACATACAGGTACGATGGAGGGCCATGCTTCGTCGTGGCCGCCGGATTGAGTTGTCATTCTCGGACGCGCAAAAGCCCGTCCCTCCACAGGAAAAAATGACGCAGGTAACTTACAGGTACGATGGAGGGCCACGCTTCGTCGTGGCCGCCGGATTGAGTTGTCATTCTCGGACGCGCAAAAGCCCGTCCCTCCACAGGAAAAAATGACGCAGGTACTTACAGGTACGATGGAGGGCCACGCTTCGTCGTAGCCGCCAGATTGAGTTGTCATTCTCGGACGCGTAAAAGCGCGTCCATCCACAGGAAAGACCGGACACGGATTCATACGTCTTCCCCGGAGCATTTCGACCAGTCGGAGTCGCGCCTCACGACGTTCCAACATTCAGCAATCAGCATTCAGTAATCGAATTTTCCTTCTAACCTTCAACTTTCAACTTTGAACCTTGAACCCGGAAGTTGCCTAATCCGGCAACTTCCGAAGCTCCTCCCTCACCAACCGGCCGAGAGGTTCAACGGTTTCCTTCGAGAAATCGAATCTGATATCCGCGGCCTCGAAAAGTTCCGGAAGCGGTCGTGATCCGCCAAGACCGAAAGCGCGCTTGAGTGCTGCAATAGATGATTTCTTGTTTTTCTTATAGTTCAGCCAGACCTGTAATGCACCAAGTTGCGCGATTCCGTATTCGATATAGTAGAACGGAACCGTGAAAATGTGCCCCTGCCTGTGCCAGAGCGTCTCCCGAACATCGTCGTATCCCGAATAATCGTAGCCATCCTCGAATCGATCCGTCAATACGAGCCACTGTTTCGTACGCTCCTCAACGGTATGATTCGGATGCGTGTAGATCCAATGCTGAAATGCATCAACATGCGCTACCCAAACCAGTGTCTCCAGTATCCCCTCCAGCTCGCCGCGGATGGACCTGGCCGCATCCTCTTCATTGTAGAACTCACTCAGATGATCGAGCCCCAGAAGCTCCATGCTCATGGACGCGACCTCACAGAACTCAAGCGGCGGATCACGGTACCAGATGAGCGGTTCTTCCCGCAGGGCCAGTGAGTGAAATGCATGACCGCCCTCATGGAGCAATACCCGGAGATTGGCGTCACGGCCCGTTCCGTGAAGAAAGATGAACGGAAGACGAGACTCCTCCAGGGGATACTGGTACCCGCCCGGAGCTTTCCCTTTCCTGCTCTCAAGATCCATGAGACCTGACCGGTGAATGAGATCCAGCTGCTCGCCCCATTCACTGTCGATGTGTTGAAAGATATTTCGAATACCCGTCACGTAGGTGTCTATATCATCAAAGGGATGAAGCGCCGGGCGACCCTTCGGGTCAGCGCTCTTGTCCCAGGGTCGTAGCCGTTCAACGCCCAGCAGGTTCTTTCGTCGTTCCGTTATCTCCCCGAGTAACGGAACAATGATCTGTTCCACGGCTTCATGATACGCCATACAATCCGCTGGTTCGTAGTCGAACCTGCTCCGTTTCCTGAACATGAAATCACGGTAATCGGAAAACTCCGCATTCCGGGCGATAGCGGTCCTCGTCTTGACCATCTCATTAAAAAGATCGTCCAGCGTCTTCCGATCCTCCAGCCGACACTCCGCGGTGAGTTCCCATACCGCCTTCCGGACATCACGGTCCGGTCGGTCGAGAAAACGCGCTGCCTGCTGGAGGGTATATTCGGTTCCCTCATAGGTTATGGACCAGGAACCGGTCAGCTTGTCGTATCGTTGACCGAGTTTCCTGTCCTCAGTCTCCAGAGGTATGTTTTCTTCGCGAAACAATGATTCCCTGTTCTCCACCTCCCTGTTCAGAACAGCGTAGCGTTTTTCATCTAGTTCCGACCGCGCAGGTGAGGAGAGATAATGCCTGTCCAGGATCTGAACCTGCGTATCAAACCTCGGCAATACATTCTCAACCATCTCCAGATACGCCTTTTCAGCTTCCGTATCGGATGTATCTATGGTCATGGAGATGTATCGTTTTGCCACGGCCTCCGAGATCACGGCTTCCAGTTCACTCCGGTCGTGAAGCCACCGTCTCAGGGTTTCCATGGTTGAAATATCGCGGGCCGCGAGATCCTCGAAAAATGGTTCAATATCCCCCCATATACCCCCGTCCGCGTCTCGTGGTACAAATGATCGTTCGGATATGTTCGGAAATACCGAATCAAATTGTATCATCACACCAAAGCTCCTCTCGAGCGAATGAAATAACTAGTGTCTAAACTGAGCGATTCTCATCTACTCCGACTTCGAGTAGACTACTGCGTCATTCGTTTCGCAATTCCGCTCCTCCACCGTATCGGTTGGATACGCCTGCGTCGCGGAATCACTCCAACTTCATGACTCGTAAGCCTCTTCTGTGCCTCGTGACGATAACAATCGCTCAATTCAGGCAGTGATAAATCCAGAGATGATGCGAATGAACCTATAGTTCAAGACATTCAATGCAATGTATCCGGTTCGCAACGAAACGGTGGTGACTTGACCGCGCCCTCGTATCGGGCATGCTTGCGGCCGTATATGGACTGAATACATCACCCTCAAAAGAAAACGAGGCATGAGATATGCCGATGATCGCCCGTGTTCTGATTCTTCTTCTGACCATCGGATTACTCGCGCGGATTCTGAAAGGAAACATCGCGCCCGCGTTCCTCATTTCGGCAATTCTGGCGGGACCGCTTCTCGGAATGGACATCGTCACCACGATGGGACTCATGACGGATGCCCTCCGTTCCGACCAAACAATTCGCCTGGTCGTCTTCGTTCTCTCTATCATCTACCTGAGCGGTCTTCTGAAATGCACGGGTCACCTCGATCGCATCGGACGCGCCGTGAAATCCTCACTGGGTTCGGCGGAGGGAGGTGTCATCGCTCTACCCGCTCTTATCGGGCTTCTCCCCATGCCCGGCGGAGCACTCTTCAGCGCACCCCTCGTGGATGCCGCGGCCGGAGGAACGTCCATCGACACATCCCGCAGAGCGGCTTCCAACTACTGGTTCCGGCATAACTGGGAATTCTGGTGGCCGTTGTATCCGGGCATCATCGCGGCACTGGAACTCTCCGGTATTCCCTGGTCAGAATGGGCGCTTCACCTCGTTGCTCTGACACCGCTGGCAACCATTATCGGCTGGTTCTTTATTCTCCGGACGACCCCACGTACCGATTCCGGAGAAGAGAGGAATGATGGTGAGAATATCGGTGTCATTCTCCGTGTCCTGTTTCCCATCCTCTGTATACCCGTGGTAGTACTGCTCTCTTCGGTGATATCCGCGATTGTCCCTTCATGGCAGCCACCGTCTTACTATGTATTACTCGCCGGTATAGGCGTTTCGATTATTTCAGTAACCATGGAACACCGGCCATCTTTCGCCATGTGGCGCAACGCACTTCAGGCTCGAAGAATGGTATCCATGGCATTTCTCCTTATCTGCCTGATGATGTATAAGGGGGTCATAGCGGAAAGTTATCTTGCACCCGGTCTTGCCAGGGAACTCTCCCGTTTCCCCGTATCCATGCTTTTTCTCACGTCAGTGATAACCTTCATCGGCGGATTGGTCACGGGTATTGCCATCGGTTTCGTGGGAGCGACGTTTCCCATAGTAGTTGCGCTTCTCAACGGCGGTGAGCAGTACACTATCATGATAGGTATTGCATATGTCTGGGGTTTCATGGGAATGATGGCATCACCCATGCACCTCTGCCTCATCGTCACCCGGGAGCACTTCAGCGCTTCCTGGATGGGGATGTACCGTCGACTTATACCCACCGCAGTGGTCACAGGCATCCTGTCCACCGCTATTCTTCTCGGGCAGGGATATCTGCTGCAGGCGTTCCGGCCGGATGTATCCTCCGGACCCCCCGTTGATATAGTCGGTTCCATCAGACGCGGCAGCCATGATGAGCTTTTTCATATTACATGGCCCGGCCGGGGCAAGGATATCCTATTCGAAGGCAGATCAACGAATATACGCTGGCCGCTGCTCCATCCTTCCGAGCCTCTCCTTGCCTTTTTCGAAAAAAACGATCCCTGGGATATCTGCGTCGCGGATCTGAACAATAATTCCGTAGCGGTCATAGAAACAGGTGTTCTCGCGCAGGACCCGCATTTTGCGTGGAGTACGGGAGATGATCCCACACTTGCGGTCTGTGTCCCACGGCCGGGAACGGATAATACTATCTACGTGTGGAACACCCGGGAGTCGACGGCACGAATGATCGATGAATCCACAGGTGCCCGGTGCCCGTTCTGGACGGCGGACAGCCTCGCGTGGTTTTCCAGAGGAGCTGACTGCTGGGAGATCATGATATCACGGCCACCGGAGTGGAGTACTGAAACTCTCTGTACCGGACTTCCCGACCTCGAGCCACATGTGATTTCCATTGATACCTCCATGACCCGCCTCGCGTATATCGCCATGGATCCCGAGTCGCAACCACCCCGTGGCAGGCTTCTCACGCTCGATATGAAAAAATGGGAGATTCAGGAGGTCGAGATCGAAGGCGCGGATCTTCGGTCACCCGCCTGGTCACGGGGAGGTGACCTTCATTTCCTCTGCAATCTGAAGCCGGATCAATACCTCATGCGCGTCTCTTTGGGTGATTCATTCGCCGCCGTGGTCTGTTCTTTGTCAATACGAATGAGAGGATCCGTCATACTCCCGGAACGTAAAGTGATCATCGGTATAGGGCCACGGTTCGACCATGGAACCCCGTTTGACCTTATAATATCCGGGTGGGATGGGATTCCGCTCAGGAGATTCAGGGACCCGGGCAAGAGTTACTGGGGCATATCCGCGACATCCTGATCTACATCAGGGCAGTTTAACGGCGGCTCTCAGGCAAAGGTATGTCAACCGAATCCCGTCACGTAAAAATCTCATCTTACTCTTGCCGGCCTTCCGTTCTCTATAGTGAACGGGCAACTCAAGCATGTGGAGTTTCCGGCTTGCAACACCGAACAGAAGATCAAAATCACCCCACCCTTTTCCGCTGAGTTCCATCTTCCGCACATCGGTTCGGTATAGAACCTTGGTACCGCAGAGTGTATCGGTACACCGCTGACCGATGAGTACGCTGAATAGAATACCGAACAGCTTGTTTCCAATAAGCCCCAGGGTGAACACACCGATTTCCTGCGGATAGACCATGCGCGTACCATTCATGAATTCGGCCCGGTCCTCTTCCACGGCGTAGTAGAATGCGATCAATTCTTCAGGTGCCACGGTCATATCCGCATCGAGGATCATGACGATATCCCCCGACGCTTTCTCGAATCCGCGCTTCACGGCCTGCGCTTTCCCTTTTCGTGATTCATATGATACCAGCCTGATGGATTCAATCTCCCGGGCTAACTCCGTGACAATAGATTCGGTACCGTCCGTTGATCCGTCATTCACCACCACGATTTCCATATGTCTTCCCATGCACGGAGTACGGCCTATACACTCCGCAATATTGTCTTCCTCATTATGACAGGGAATTATCACGGATACGCTGAGTCGTCTATGTGCATCCTCCCGAGGAGATCGGGCGATTACGTACCCGATGAGTCCGAAGTTCCGTATAACGGGGATTCGGGCGAGAACGAGATACAGGAACGGTGCGATCAGCGGAATGGGCAGCGGACAAAATACCTTGTACCCGCCTTCAACCACCGCAAGTCCCGAGAGATGGCAGAGATTTTCCACATCCCTGGTGGTGAGATAGTTGTAGCGGCGATCTCTGGGACGGATACCGAGGGAGATAAAAAACTTAACAACAGGCGCTCAGAGCGGATTGAGAAACGTGAAAACGATCTTTCCCCGCGGTGCTGTCCACGAAGTTATGCTCTTTACCGTTTCGAGGCATTCGTCTTCCTGCTCGAGAAGATGGCATGCAATAACGTAGTCGAATCGTTCTTGAGGATCAGCATCGGTTATCTCTTGCTCCAGAATTTCAAGCTCCGGATGTCTGGCTCTGCACAGCTTCGCGAACAACGAATCCGGCTCAAGACCTACTCCCCGTTCCGGTTCCACCGATGCCAGCCATTCGCCGGTTCCACAGCGCGGCTGCAACACCCGGCTTCCCGTAGGAATGATCCGTCTGTGATACACCCTCAGAGAACTGGTCAGATACGCGGTTATCCTTCGCCACCTGAGAAGACGACGTTCATGAGTATGAGACGACATGTTTATCAGCGGAAATCCGAGTCGATAATTGGTCGATTAGGCACTATTCTAATATTAGAATAGTGACGTATTTTCCTCTCGGTCCAACTGAGAAAGGGTTTTTCCTCAAGTAGCCTGACTATGCCCACTGAAGGACGAGGTGGAACCCATAGCCAACGGTTTCGGGTGGGCAACCACGCTCGTCCTTCCGTCATCCTCTCACTGAGATCTGATAACTGAGATTCACATTCTGGTAGTTTAATCCGCATTTCTCACCGGATTTTGTCGCGAAACCACTGAAATGTATGGGATATCAAGGCATAGGATTGAAGCCCTCGGAGGTGTATCCTCTGAGATACGTCGAGAAGACTGAAAGAGTATAACGCTGATAGCGCATGCAGTTCAGCGGTTGGAGTAGAAATCCAGTGAGAAATCGGATTAAAAATCAAGAAACGCCTCACGAAAGGACCGAAGCAGGTGCACGATATCGTCGGGAGACTTGATACAGCGGGCCATATCCCAGATATAGCGTGGGCGAAGCTAGTAGCGGCGGTAAAAACCGGTGGAAATTCGTTCCAGTTCCTTCCCTGTTAATGCCCTTCAGACGATATTCTGAGATGAGTAATGATGATAATCTTTTAAATCCTCATCATTCCGGAATCTCACGGATTCAGGGATATCCCACTCAGGTGGTCCGAGGATCCCAACACATTCGTATCGAGTGGCGATCTCCTTAATACGAGAACGATTCCTCGTATCATATGCCCGTTTGATTATTCGCACCAGATCATCCCAACCGAGAAGCCCCGGACGGGGAGTATGAATGGATCCGATCTCTTTCTGCAAGATGAGAACCGGTCGACGGGCAAATGCTCTGAAAAACAGATATCGGTCATCCGGAGGTGTGATGAACTGGTCAGCAGCCTTCGTATGTGCCGCGGCCCACTGACACAGGTTCCGGAAGTCATCCGTATCCTGAACATGATACCGGTCAATGGCCTCCCGGATCCCTGATCCGTTGACCACCGCTCTGAGAGGTCCGGCAAGGTTCGGTCTGAGCCCGAGACTTATAATACATATGATAACGCCTATTATTCTCAGAGCTCTTTTTTTCGGTTGGGTAAATGCACGCGCCTGGATCAGAAAAATCCAAACATAGGAAAACCTGCTCGCGCGACTGATGATAAGCGGCGCCAATACCGTTGAATACACGGCAATCTGTCCCACCAAAGCCATGACCATAGAGGCAATGGCGATGAATCGAATATGCCTCAACCCCGCGGCGGTACTTCCCTGCGTACAATCAACCATGCGATTAATGCAAGACCGAGGTGCATGAAGAAGATTTTAAATTCAGAGAAGAGACGTCACGGATTCGTGGGGGCCAGATCGGAAAAGCGCTCGCGGAACAAAGGAAGCAGATCTTGGGTGATGGAACCGCGCCCACTCCATTGCAGGGCCAGGGGGAGTACCGGCAGCACGAACATGAAAGTGACAGCGACAACCATGCCGATATTCTTCGGCCCCATGAATAATCGCGAGAGAAGGAGAACTCCAGTGAGATGAACGAACGTCGTCGGGTATATCCTGGTTAACATACCCAACAGAACCATGAAGCAAAGCAGATGCCAGTACGATCTGATACGAATCCATATCAAGATCAACCAGGGAACCAGAGCCGTTGCCAGATCATGGGGTACGAACGGTGAGTAATCCCATCCCCAATGACCGCCGATGGCAAGTGCGAATCCCCATCCTGAAGCAGCAAGGAACGCCCCTCCCCAGACATTACCGGTTATTCTATACCCGAACGTGAATGCACCAAACACAAAAACAAGGCTATAGGAAAACCAGAGAATCTGGAGAAAGTAATCGTATTCGACATCCGTTGATAGCAGATGAAGCACAGTGAATAAAACATGATATCGTTTTGCAACAAGATCGGAATCGTGTTTTCAGTCGATACTTCTGCGTATGGTTGCATATGCTTGCAGGCTATGGCAGACATTATGGCAGTAATTGCTGACATATTGTCAACCAAGAGCCAATTGCCCGATGTATTACGCCGATCGGGCATGAAAAAACCTTCAATTTGCGGGAATGAGGCGGCACGGCGATTGCAGATATGGGTTTGGTATGAAAAACTATTTTGAAAATTCGCTCTCGAGAAATGATCATACACGACAAGGAGGATAACTATGGGAAAAGTGATAGGAATAGACCTCGGCACCACCAATTCATGCGTAGCGGTAATGGAGGGAGGAGACCCGGAGGTCATAACCAATGCGGAAGGCGCGAGAACCACTCCATCGGTGGTTGCTTTCACGAAAGACGGAGAACGAATAGTCGGCCTGGCTGCGAAGCGTCAGGCGATAACCAATCCTAATAAGACCATATTTTCCATAAAACGATTCATGGGAAGGAAATTCGACGAAGTTGCATCAGAGATTTCCGAAGTCCCGTTCGAGGTCATACGTGGACCGAACGGTGACGCCAGAGTAAAGATCGATTCCAAGGAATACTCGCCTCCGGAAATCTCGGCCATGGTTCTACAGAAAATGAAACAGACCGCCGAAGATTATCTCGGTGAAAAGGTCACCGAGGCGGTCGTCACCGTACCCGCATACTTCAATGATTCTCAGAGGCAGGCCACCAAAGACGCAGGCCGCATAGCCGGGCTGGAAGTCAAACGGATCATCAATGAACCCACGGCCGCCTCTCTGGCATACGGGCTGGACAAGAAGAAGGATGAGAAAATCGCCATTTATGATCTCGGCGGAGGAACGTTCGATATTTCCATTCTCGAAATCGGTGATGGTGTATTTGAGGTCAAGGCCACCAACGGCGATACCCATCTCGGCGGTGATGATTTTGATCAGCAACTCATGAACTGGGTTGCCGAAGAGTTCAAGAAAGATCAGGGAATTGATCTGAGAAAAGATCCCATGGCACTTCAAAGACTGAAGGAAGCCGTTGAGAAAGCCAAATGTGAGTTATCGTCAACTATGCAAACCGAGATTAACCTGCCGTTCATCACGGCCGATGCCAACGGTCCAAAGCATCTGACGATGACATTGACCCGTGCAAAGCTCGAATCCCTAGTGGAGGAACTTGTTCAGCGCACCGTCGGTCCCTGCAAAAAGGCGCTTCAGGATGCGGGATTGACGGCACAGGATATTGATGAAGTAATCCTCGTGGGAGGCCAAACAAGGATGCCCCGGGTTCAGAAACTCGTTGAAGAGCTGTTCGGCAAAGCCCCCCATCGCGGCGTAAATCCTGATGAGGTAGTGGCAGTCGGTGCCGCTATTCAGGGAGCAGTCCTCTCCGGTGAGGTAAAGGATGTACTCCTCCTCGACGTTACTCCGCTATCACTGGGGATAGAAACCCTGGGTGGTGTGTTCACAAGACTCATCGAGCGTAACACGACCATTCCATCCCGAAAGAGCGAAACATTCACCACTGCCGAGGATAACCAGACTACGGTAGAGATCCATGTTCTTCAGGGTGAAAGGGAAATGGCTATCTACAATAAAAGTATTGGACGGTTTCAACTTACCGGCATACCGCCCGCACCGCGCGGTATGCCCCAGGTGGAGGTCACATTCGATATTGATGCAAACGGTATCCTGAACGTGTCGGCCAAGGACAAGGCCACCGGGAAAGAACAGTCGATCAAGATAGAAGCCTCTTCCGGTCTCTCGGAATCCGAGATAAACAAATTCGTGGAGGATGCACAACAGCATTCGGAAGAAGACAAAAAGAAACGTGCCGTGATCGACGCCAAGAACAAGGCTGATCAACTCATCTATCAGACCGAAAAGAATATGGAAGAGATGAAAGATAAGATCGAAGATCAGTCCAGGGCGGAAGTCGAACGGCATGTTCAGGAGCTGAAAGACGCGCTGAAGACTGAAAATGAAACTTCCATCACGGAAGCTACGGATGCACTTATGAAAGCCTGGCACCAGGTGGCGAGTACCCTGTATCAATCGGCGTCCGCACAAGGCGGCGGGCCCGAGGGACAACCGGATCCGGGATCCGCGGAAAAACAGCAGAAAGACGGCGAAAACGGACCAATCGATGCAGATTTCGAAGTGGTTCAATAATTGATCCGTCTTTCAAACACGTATTGATACTCCTCAAGCAGAAAAGCCCGGATTACAATTTCCGGGCTTTTCTCTCATTTTCATGGAATTTCCTATTGACTATTAACATCGCCCCACTAATATTGACGCCCCTTTGAAATTGGCGGGATTCTATCCCTTTTTTTATGCTGTACTCAGAGGCCTGCCCCGGCACGGCTGTTTTTTTTCACCATCGACTATAACCTATATAGAAGGAGTCCGGATCCATGATCCGTATGCATCCGTCCACCTCCAAAGATCCAGTATTAGCTCATCCACTCCCCATTATAACTCTGGTGCCTATTGCCGAGCAGACCCTCAAGAATGCGAAAGTCAAATACACTCGGGAAGAGATCATCAACAGATTTATGAAAGGCAAACCCCGGGTAGCCGTTTTAATCTCGGCTCCCGATCATCCACAGTATCTGGCAGACCTGGCAATTCACCGATTGATCGTGGAAGCGCTCTGGGAGAAGGGGGCGGTTCCATTTACGCTCTCCATACCCTGCCTGAATCAAATGGCTGCTTTGGGTCACGGAGGTATGCATTTCGATCTTGCGACGCGTAATACAACCACCGGTCTGATCGTCTCCCAACTCGAGGCTCACGGGTATGATGCCGCTGTTGCCATTGCATCAGGCGAATTGACGCCCGTGGCAGCCCTGGCGGCATTCGTTGAGGTAGATATCTATCGTCGTAATACGAAACGACCACCATTTTATGCGTTCTTTATTCCACCGACTTTGAATCCGGATCGCCCGGTACCAAAGGCGATCAAGGAACTCCTCCGGCCGCTGAGGGATAAAATCGAACATCCGGGTCTGCGTCGGGAACTCGAATTTCTGATGGCCGCGCGACTCAGGCCGAACATGTACCCGATGTTTTACAAACTATTGGAACATCCTGACCTGAAAAAGCACCTGTCGAAAGCAAAGAAGGATCAACTCCTCCTTGCAATTGCTTCGAGCATCTGCGACAAACCGGGAACGCCCCCATTTATGGAAAACTCCAACACCAACAGAATCGTACTTCATGGTTTAGGCCTTGTCCCAAAGGGTATGGATCTTCTGATCACCCCCCCCGATTCTGACGCGATGGGCAAGATGGCCGCTTCGTTCCTCAAAGCCATCACCGGGCGTAAAGATGATCTGAGTGTTTCAAATATCGCTAAAGCGAATTTGGAGAACGCGGTGCGACTGTGGACTGCTCTGAGCGGTTCAACTGATTGGACATTACATTTCTCGTACCTGACGAGCTTCATGAATATTCTCGATGAAGAGCAGCTCTCCCCCACTTACATAGCCGCGCTCTGTTCCGAAACACCCACGCTTGGTATGTTTACACCAACTGAAGAGCCGAGTCTGTATCAATGGGCATCCGAGATTGCCGCGGGTAACACCGGAGGTCTGGATACGGTGATGAAAGTTCTCCACTCCTATGATTCCGATCTTGTGGAAAACGTCCAGACCATTGACGGCACATGGGAAAATCGACACTCAACGGCCCCGGAAGCGGATGGCGTACTTATCAAGACCGAACCGGCTTCTGAATCAATGGGGATAGTGGAACTCAGAGGTAACTTCTGCGAAAGTTCTGTTGCCCGTATAGCCGGTCTTTCACCGGAGGAGATGGAACGATTCGATAAGAAGACATATCTCGCCGTATTTTATTATAATGAAGAAGACGCACTGGCAGATCTATTCGAAAGCAGTGAAATTCTTGAAAAAGTAAAAACCATAGTAACAATGGACGATCTGCTCAGTCTTTTTCAACTCAACTATCCTGATCGTCTCGATGATTACAAGATGTACTCAAAACTCAAGAAAGACGCTCTCTTCGATCGGCTGGTCGATGATAAGCTCATGAGAATTTTCGTGGTCGTTGCCGGCGAAGGTCCTGTTGCCAACGGTATGCGCCAGATCTACTATCCCGCTGAGTATCTCCATAGGGATGTGAGGCTCAGACATATAACGGTACTGTGCACGGACGGAAGAATCGCCGGATTGAGCTGGGGTCCGTTCGTTGGACACAGTTCGCCGGAGGGTATGGAAGGAGGCGGTATTGCCGCCATAGAAACAGGCGAGCTCGTGTACATCGATTTCGAGAACGGCATCATGAATGCATTGGATAAAGACAGTTCTTTCGATCTCGGCAAGATCGTTTTGTTGTCAAAAAACGAGATACAGCGTCGCCCTCTCGGCTCCATGCGGCAGAAAAAGATGGTTGAAGACCGATTGGCCTTGCCGTTGTCCCTTCGCAGCGTGTTAAACGCAATAACGCCGACGACAAGCGGAGCCGCTCCCTTTCTAGGGCGATAATACTATTCGTGCTCATACTAGGAATTGAGACATCATGTGACGACACCTGCGCTGCCGTTGTATCCAAACGAGATACGATTCTCTCTTCCATTGTGTCCAGTCAGCACGGGGCTCATGAAGCGTATCGGGGAGTCGTACCCGAGATTGCCGCCAGAGAACATATTCGACTCGTGGGCCCCGTTGTTAGAACCGCATTGGAAAAAGCGGATCTCTATCTGGAGGATCTTGACGGTATAGCGGTCACCAACCGACCCGGTCTCATCGGCTCTCTCCTCGTAGGAGTGAGTGTGGCCAAGGGGCTCCACCTTGCCTCCGGTCTCCCCGTTGTACCGGTCAATCATCTGCACGCTCACATCAGGAGTATACCGCTTTCCAACGCGGACCTCAATCCTCCATACGTGATTCTTCTCGTCTCGGGTGGACACACGATCCTTTTCCGCGTGAACGCGGATAGTGAAGCCTGTGTACTGGGATCAACCAGGGATGATGCTGCCGGCGAAGCGTTGGACAAGGCTGCCAATCTTCTTGGACTGGGATATCCTGGCGGCCCGGCAATGGATTCAGCAGCCTCGGCCGGCGATCCACATTATATCGGATTTCCCCGACCCATGCTGAAAACGCCGGGCTTCGATTTCAGCTTCAGTGGTCTCAAAACCGCACTCGCGGTTCATCTGGCTGAACGCCGAACCACACCGTCGAAAGAGGAAATCAACAATCTCGCGGCGAGTTACCTCGAAGCGGTCGTCGATGTGCTGGTTGAAAAGGCAGTATCCGCGGCCGTAGAAACAGGGGTGAACGAGATTGGTCTCGCGGGCGGTGTTGCCGCGAACAGCCGGTTGCGATCCAGGCTTACGGAGGAATGTGATGCACAGGAGCTTTCGGTCACGATTCCACCAAAAGAACTATGCACGGATAATGCGGCTATGGTGGCAAGTCTGGGAACGTGGATGCTCGAGAGAGAGACTTCCACATGGAATGGATTCGATGCATCAGCAACCTGTAGGATTGAGCGGTGTAGAACATCGGAATCTCGGATCCGGAAATAGTGTCTATGATTTTCTTGCCGCCTGACATTCAAGATCGAGTCAATGAAAATCCTTTCGGCATATGAAACAACAGCACTCCTGAAATCAGGAGGTGTTGTTATTGTACCGACAGATTCCTGCTATGGGTTGGCTGGCGATGCCATGAACCATGACGTATTTCAACGCGTATTATCCTTGAAAGGACGAACAGGATCACGACCTCCCGCGCTCTTTGTAGCGGATATGAAAGACCTTGAAGCTCTTGTTTTGTTGAAGAGAACACAAAGAAAGCAGGTTGAATCGCTTCTACCGGGTCCGGTAACTCTCTTATTGAACCCGCGTCCGGGGATACCTTCCTGGCTTAGTGATCCGCGTGGACGTATCGGCATCAGGATGATCAACCATTCTCCTTTGAATGACATGCTACTTAAGACGGGTCTTTTTCTCACGGCAACAAGCGCTAATAAGACCGGTCAACCCCCTCCCTACACAGCGGATGATTTGAAAGAATCCCCTTTGCTTTCAGAGGCCGATGGTGTTCTCACTGGTAGTTGCGGCGGGCTCCGTCCCAGTACAGTCATTGATCTTAGCAGTGAACGACCGGTCTTGATTCGAGAAGGGCCGATTGATTTTCTTGAAGCGATACAATGAATGGAGGGAATATGGCGATAATCGGTATGGCTTCCGACCACGGAGGCTTCGTACTCAAAGAACACATCAAGCAGCTTCTGGTGGATCGGGATCACACAGTCCGGGATTTCGGAACGGATTCAGAGGAATCAGTTGATTATCCCGAAGTCATAGAAGCTCTTGCCCGTGCCGTTGCGACCGGTACCGTGGAACAGGGCATAGCCGTATGCGGAACGGGAATCGGCGCATCTATTGTTTCCAATAAGGTGCCCGGTATTCGGTGCGCGCTCTGCCACGAGCCCTTTTCCGCGGAGTTCTCGCGGCGACACAACGATGCCAATGTACTCGCGCTTGGCGGGCGTGTTATCGGGCAGGGTATCGCGGAGAAAATTATCACCGTCTGGCTGGAAACACCCTTCGATGGCGGGCGTCACATGCGAAGAGTCAATCAGATCCGCGACATAGAGCTACGAGCACGATCGGAAATCACAAAATGAAATGTCCTTTCTGCGGTCATACTGAGGACAAAGTCGTCGACAGCCGGTCGGCCAAGGAGGGTTCGGCCATTCGAAGACGCCGGGAATGTATCCGCTGCGAGCGACGATTTACCACCTATGAATATATAGAAGACGCCGATTTAACGGTGGTGAAAAAAGATGGGCGCCGTGAAGCGTACAACAGGGAAAACATCCTGCGAGGTATCCGTATCGCATGCGGAAAACGGCCTGTAGGAGCCAAGGAAATGGAGGAGATGACTGATAAAATCGAGTCATCTATCCACGCGCAACTCGGCCGCGAAATTTCTTCGGTACATATTGGTCAGATGGTTATGAATGAACTTCGCAAAATCGATCAGGTCGCATATGTACGGTTCGCCTCGGTGTATCGTGAATTCAAGGACAGCGAACAATTTCTGGATGAATTAAATCAACTACTCGGCCACGATTCATTCAGGGGCGACGAATCTGACAATGAGGCCGAGACATCAGAGAAACATTAACCCGCGTTTTTCACGACGTTCCTGCTGCATTCGTCCATAGGCACGCACTATCTGTGTTATAGTTCGTTCCGTTTAAGGCGCCTGCTGGCGGACACGCCGAGACTTCGCACCCTTCTCACGGTATCCCGAAGCTGCATTCAGCTATTACCTTCGGGGATAGGAGAATCCTCCTCTTTTCTCTTTTTTAAAAAGAGGAGACAAGAGGAAAAGGGCTTCATTAAATCTGAGCACAATACAAACCGTAAGTAATCCCGAAGGGGTCGCATGTATCGATATCACATACATCTCGACGGCTTTGTTCTATGGTCGCGAGAGTATTCGGGCCATATGGAACAGCTATTGTTCTCGGGGAGTTAACGGCCATGAACGACGAGTCATCTCAATAAGCTGCCTCAACTCCAAAAGAAGCGGTCTGATATCCTCTGTAAGTTGACCAGCCTGTTCCGATACGGCCCGCGTAGACAGCGAAGTCTGGACAAGCAGACTTTCGGAAGTGGTGATCAATCGATCGGTATCCACGAGCAGATTATTCATACGATCCATCAATTCGCGAGTAGCCACGAGAGTGCTGTCAACTTCTGTTCGAATACCGGATTCCGTGGCAAGAGCACGAACCAGTCCGTCTCCGTATGCATACGCTTCCATGAGATCAGCCATGGCCCTCATCATTCTTCCCAATGAACTATCCGGATGTGCCAAGCTCGACGAGAGTGCAGCGACATTCTCAGTGGTCATTCTCATATTACTGATGGCATTCGTGACATTGTTCGAAATATCCACCGCTGCCAGTGCCATTGGTAACTCGAAATCAAACGAAACGCTCTCCAGCGTATCCCCCGGTTCAAGATTAACGCCACTCTGACCGGGTTGCAGACGTATCTTTCCGGATCCTATGAGTAGAGCGGGTTCCTGGACGGCGATTGTTCCCGTATTCAGATATGAAAAGTATTTTTGCTCGACACGCATATCCACGAAGAGTCTGAAATCAGGGAGAAGCACTATATCGTGAACATCTCCAACCGTAAATCCCGCCAGCGTGACAGGATCTCCCGGCTGCACAAAAGCCGTATGCTCGAATATGGCATAGATCGGATCTTTCGGAACAAGCCACCCGTGGCGGAGACCGATACCGATCATGGCAGCCAGGGATATGACCAGAGCTACGACAATAAATATTCCCACCGGACGGGCGAAACTGCGTTCAGGCACCATTCTCCTCCAGTCCACCGTTTTTCAACCATATAATACGCGATCCGATAATTTTCGCCACGGATTCGGATGTACAGGCGCCAACAATGGCAAGCCCGATCCGGTTACGCATCTCCTCGAGAACTCCCATGACCCGTTCAGCATGGTCAACATCCAGAACAACGGTGGGTTCATCAAAAAGAAGAATCGCGGGTTCGAGAATAAGAGCACGACACAAAGCTACCAAGCCCCGTTCTCCGGGACTGAGTTCCGAAGGACGCCTGTCACCTCCTTCTATGCCTAAGCGTGCAAGAAACGTCCTCGCTGTTGACAGTGCTTCTGCTTCATTCATTTGATTCAGATAGATCAGGGGAAGGGAAATGTTTTCGCTCGCCGTCATATTGCTTCGCAGTCCATGATTTTGTGAAACATATCCGACAGGTCTGCTCCACGGTACACCCCAGGGATCATAGGATGACACCCTATCGCCGCCAAGATACAAATCCCCTGTGGCGGGCTTCATCAATCCCGCCAGTATCCGTAACAGGACGCTCTTTC
>Ga0180434_10004077_pt1 | contig 18021 bp, 12 predicted proteins | sample SS_ome_7_FD_132453 | JGI IMG/M metagenome (GOLD analysis project Ga0180434, IMG submission 132453) | Hypersaline lake sediment archaeal communities from the Salton Sea, California, USA - SS_1_D_2 metaG | ecosystem: Environmental > Aquatic > Non-marine Saline and Alkaline > Hypersaline >...
ATCATGATCAACCTTAGAAATGAAATGATGGCGCAGCATGCCTTTCAGGATCCGATTTGCGTCGGATTGGGAGGCGGGATCGCCACCCCCGAATCGGCCGCCGCGGCATTTTCAATGGGGGCGGCCTACATCCTCACCGGTACCGTGAACCAGGCCTGCCGTGAGTCGGGCAGCTCGGACATGGTGCGCCAAATGCTGGCGGAGGCCCGCCAGGCGGATGTCACGATGGCCCCGGCCGCCGACATGTTTGAAATGGGGGTTCGTGTGCAGGTGTTGAAACGCGGCACCATGTTTGCGCTGCGCGCCCGCAAACTCTACGACTATTTCAACCGCTACACGGCCTGGGAAGAAATTCCGGCGGCGGATCGGGAAATGATCGAGCGCGATTATTTTCAATGCGATTTCGAAACGGAGTGGCAGCAAACCTGTCGTTTTTTTGCCGAGCGGGATCCCCGGCAAATCGAACGCGCCGAAAAAGATCCTCGCCATCAACTGGCCCTTGTTTTCCGGGCCTACCTGGGGAAATCCTCCAAATGGGCCAATGCCGGCGATGCCGCACGTCAAATGGATTTTCAGATCTGGTGCGGACCGGCCATCGGTGCCTTTAACCAATGGGTAAAAGGGTCTTTTCTCGAAAAACCGGAAAACCGGGAATGCGTCACCGTGGCCTTGAACCTCCTTACGGGCGCCGCCGTCGCCCTGCGCGCCAATTGGATCCGACTGCAAAACGTGACCCTGCCGTCGGGAGTAGACCGCTATGCGCCGCAACCACGGGCCAAACTTAGCGCCGTCTTAGAAGATGATGAATGATGTGATATGCCATCTTGCAGGATTTTTTAGCACCACGCGGCACTGACCCGCCACGCCCTATTCATCGCCGGACACGTTCGCGCGGCAATCGAGAATACCCTTCAGGCGCTGCACATTATGTTCGGTAACCCATGGTGTGTATGCGGTTGGAAGTTAATTTAGGTTGTTATATTGATAGGCTTACTCAATAAGTTATAGCGAATACTGTCAAGACGCGTTGGATGTTAACTGCGCAAAAAAATGTTCCGCTATGGCCGACAAATCAACCCAGCGCGCACATGCCGGGTAACAACCCGCTGTCAGCGGTTCTCCCGGCTTGATGACCTGTTCCGTATACTGCTCCTGCCAAAGGGTTGTCTCGCCCTCTTCAAGCGTTTTGCGTTCGATCCGGGACCTGATCCGGTAGGTAAAGGCCGGGGTGACCTTTCGCCGGGCCGGCATGATGATCAGGTCAATGCACCGCGGGCCCACCGGGGCGTCGCCGTTTGGATTCGCCGCCCAGGCCCCGTTTTCAATCATATTTTTCGTTAGCCAGGGAGTCAAATCGTGCAAGATTTGACGAGCGGCCGGGATCGAAAACCCCGACGTCGAAACCAAAAAACCGGCCAGATAAACAAGAAACGCATCTTTGGTGCTGTATTGACGGGCATACCCCGATTGATGGCCTCCCAAAGGATCGGGCGGTAAAAATTCCCGCGACCATCTTTTCCAGCGACTCAAAGGGATACCCAAGCGCGCGGACAGATCTCGATTCAAATAGAATTTCAGCATCTTTATTATCCTATTGTTCACTCAATAACACAACCATACCACTGCTGTTATTCACTTGCAATCCTTTACTTTTTGCTTTATAGGAATAGCTTTTAAAATAACCGATACCCTGACATGCTGCCCGAATCGATTTCAGTCTGATTCATGCCCGTGTTCCCACGTCGATATGCGGAAATCTGCACCAGCGTTTCATAGCCGATAATCACGCTGGGCCGAAACTGCTCTATCGCGCGAGGAAACGCATCGCCTGAAAACGAAACGTGACCGTTCATTTGCTGACACCGTTTGTTGCGGCGCTGAATCCGATGCATCCATTCGGGTTTTTAGGAATCGATCCATGGATGTCAACAATAGTGAAATCCCCCATACGCCCCCTGTCGCCATTATCAGCATGGGAGGCCTTTTCCCCCGCGCTTCCGGGCTGAAATCCTATTGGCGCCTTTTGTACCACGGCCTGGATGCCATCATGGACGTCCCGTCGACGCACTGGTCCGTCGACGACTATTTCGATGAGGACACCCGCAAAGCGGACCATGTCTATTGTCGTCGGGGCGGATTTCTTTCTCCGATCCCCTTTGACCCCACGGCGTTCGGTATTCCCCCCTCCAACCTGGAAGCCACCGACACCTCCCAAATCCTGGGGCTCATCGCCGCCAAAGCCGCCCTCGAACAGGCGGGTTACGGAGAAAATGCTGATTTTGACCGCGACCGTACCGCTGTTATTCTGGGCGTCACCGGCACCCAGGAGCTCGTCATCCCCTTAGGCGCCCGTCTGAGCTGGCCCAAGTGGAAGCGGGCCCTCGAGACGGCGGGCGTCGGACCGCAAAAAACCCGCGCCATCATGGCGCAACTATCCAGCGAATACGTCCCCTGGCGTGAAAATTCCTTCCCGGGCCTTTTGGGTAACGTTGTTGCCGGCCGCATATGCAATCGCCTCGACCTGGGCGGCACGAACTGTGTCGTCGATGCCGCCTGTGCCAGCTCGATGAGTGCGATCAACCTGGCCCTGATGGAACTGTATACCGGCCGATCCCGCATGGTGGTCACGGGTGGCGTCGATACCCTGAACGACATATTCATGCACATGTGCTTTGCCCGCACGCAGATTCTCTCGCCCACGGGCGATGCGCGCCCATTTTCCCGCCAGGCCGATGGCACCGTCCTGGGCGAAGGCGTCGGCATTCTGATCATGAAGCGGCTGTCCGACGCCGAAGCCGACGGCGACCGCATCCTGGCCGTTTTGAAGGGCATCGGCTCCAGCAGCGACGGCAAATCCCAAAGCATCTACGCACCGCGCGCCGAAGGCCAATTGAAAGCGCTGCGAAAGGCGTACGCCGCGGCTGGCATTGCACCGGAAACCGTCGGCCTGATCGAAGCGCACGGCACCGGAACACGTGTGGGCGACAAAACCGAAATCGAGGCCCTGAAAAAAATGTTCGGCGATGCCGGCACCACGCCTTATTGCGCCCTCGGTTCGGTGAAATCCATGATCGGTCATGCCAAGGCCGCCGCCGGCGCCGCCGGTCTGATCAAGACGGTGCTCGCCCTGCAGAACAAAATTCTTCCCCCGACCCTCAAAGCCGATGATCCCGACCCGGATCTTGCGCTCGAAAAGAGTCCGTTTTTCCTGAACGCACAAACACGCCCCTGGTTTCGCACGAACGACAGCCCGCGCCGGGCCGGTGTCAGTGCCTTTGGTTTTGGCGGAAGCAATTTCCATGTGGTGCTGGAGGAGTACGACGCCCGTCGACCGGACGTTGCCTGGGATGGCTCCATTGAGATTCTGGCCCTATCGGAAAAAACGCTGGAAGCATTAAATTCTTCATTTCTGAAAATCAGGGAAACATTGCACGACTGCCCGCCGGAAATTCTGCCGGACCATGCGCGAAAAAGCCGCCAGACGTACAACGCCGAACACCCCTATCGCCTGATGGTGGTGTTGCGTTGCGAGGAAGACGCCCAGGGGCCGCATTGGAATACGGCATCGGTTTTCGATGAGACGGCAAAGGCCCTGGAAGACAACGATGGCGCCGCCGCGTGGCAAACGCCCGCCAGTTTTTTTGGCGTGGGCCCCCGCCCCGGCCGCCTGGCATTCCTATTTCCAGGACAGGGCAGCCAATATCTGCACATGGGACGCGATCTGGTCACCTGGTTTCCGGAAGCCATGGAAACCCTGGAGTCGGCGGTCCGCCATTTTTCCGGCGAGGCACCGCTCACTGATTTCATTTTCCCGTTGCCCCATCAGACCAAGGCGGACGGGCAGCACGCGGATGAGGCCCTGCGCCATACCGCCGTGGCCCAGCCGGCCATCGGCGCCGTCAGCGTTGCCATGGAAAAAATTCTCAGGCGGTTCGGGCTGACGCCCGAGGCCACTTGCGGGCACAGTTACGGCGAGTTGACCGCCCTTTACAGTGCCGGCTGGATCGATGAGGCCACCTTGCACGACCTGTCCGCCCTGCGCGGCCGCCTCATGGCAGAGGCGGGAGGAGCACCCGGCGAACCCAATGGCGCCATGCTGGCGGTCAAAGCACCGCTGGCAGACCTGGATCGGCTCATTGAAAATGAAAAACTGGATGTGGTCCTGGCGAACCGCAACAGTCCCAACCAAGGCATCCTCTCCGGAACCCGTGAAGCCGTCCGCCATGCCGAAACCGTCTGCAAAACCCATCAATACCGCACGGTGCGCCTGCCGGTATCGGCCGCCTTTCACAGCCGCCTGGTGGAAAGCGCGCGCAAACCGTTTGCCGCCGCTTTGCAATCCGTTGCCGTAAATCCTTCGGAAACAGTCGTTTACAGCAATACCACCGGAACCGCTTATCCGACCGACCCGGCCGCCATTCGCGCCCTGCTCGGCGATCATTTGCGCAATCCGGTCAATTTTATCGGGGAAGTCGAAACCTTATACGCCGATGGCGGCCGGATTTTTGTTGAAGTCGGCCCGAAAACGGTTCTCACCGGCCTGGTGCGCGCTATTCTGAAAGGCCATGACTTTCACGCCCTGGCCATGGATGCCAGCAACGGGAAAAAATTTGGCGTCGCCGACCTCGCCCTTCTGCTCTGCCACCTGGCGGCGTTAGGGTGTCCCATCTCCTGGGACGAATGGGAGTCCCGGGAAGAACCGCCACCGCCGTCAAAAATGAGAATCCCCATATCCGGCGCCAACTATCGTCCACCACAACCGAAACACGAGCCCCGTCGTTCCGACAACGCGACACCTGCAGCGACGGCCGCAGCGGCAAAGAACCTTGCTTTTGATCGGCCATCAACAGCGCTGCCGAAACCCGCGATACCCCTCCCATCAACGAGGGGCGAAAAACAAGCAGCAACCATCGACCACTCAACCACGGGCCCCATCCGCGGTGCCAACCCGAAAACTGTGAGCTATTCCGTGAGCCATCCAAGCCATCCCGTATTGCAAGCCCTGCAAGTGGTTCAGCAGGGCCTGCAGTCCCTGCAATCCTTACAAAGCCAAACTGTAGAAGCCCATCAGAAATTTCTCGATACCCAGCAGCAAGCCAGTCGGACACTGCAGGAGATGATGGAAAGCTCCCGCTGCTTTGCAGAAGCCGCGTTGAACGGCAGCGTGCCTTTTGCAGCCGAATCGACATCTGCCGACGCCACCGTCAGCCCCCCTGCTTCCCCTGCTGCTGCAAGTCAGCAGCCATCGCAACCAGACATGCCGGCCCCCGATCATCAATCCCGGCGACCTGACCCCAAGCCTGAAACACCCCCTGCAAGCGGACATGATCACGTTGCGCAAACGCTGCTGGCCGTGGTCAGCGAGCTCACCGGCTACCCGGTCGATATGCTGGAAATGGACATGCATATCGAGTCCGATCTCGGTATCGATTCCATCAAACGGGTGGAAATCCTATCGAAAATGGAAGAAACGATACCGGCCCTGCCGCCTGTAACACCAGATACCATTGCCTCCTTCCAGACGCTTGGACAAGTCGCAGGCTATTTGGCCCAAATGCCGTCCGGCGCGTCTTCGGATGCCACCGGAAGCAGCCACGCACCGGTTGGCGATGCCAAAACCACCGCCGGCACAACGGATATCGCCGCCGTTTTACGAGAGGTGGTCAGTGAACTTACCGGCTACCCCGCCGAAATGCTTTCAGACGATATGGCGATCGAGTCCGACTTGGGTATCGACTCCATCAAACGGGTCGAAATCCTGTCCGCCATAGAAGATCGCCTGACCGATTTTCCGGCTATTGCACCGGACGAAATGGCGGAACTAAAAACGTTGGGCCAGATCGCCGCCCGCCTGGAAAAAAGCAAGAGTACTGCCCCTGCAGCCACTCCTGCCGCATCCGACCTACCGCAACCCGTGTCAGCGGGAACCACCCTGACGCATGTTCACGATGCCCTGATGGCGGTCGTCAGCGAACTCACCGGCTACCCCATCGAAATGCTTTCGGCCGATATGGAAATCGAGTCCGACTTGGGTATCGACTCCATCAAACGGGTCGAAATCCTGTCCGCCATGGAGGACCGCCTGACCAATTTTCCCGCTATTGCACCGGACGAAATGGCGGAGCTCAAAACATTGGGGCAGATTGCCGCGATGCTGTCGGGAGTAAGTCAGCCGCTCGACCACAGCGACCCGATTGCTGGTGAGGCTGCCAACATCCAGCCTCCCGAACCAGCCGCTGCGACAGTTGAACCTTCCGCGACACAGCTGTTGCGGCGCGAGCTGTCGGTCGTCGACACCCCGCGGCAAGCGGGTCCCGCCCTTACGGTTCCGCACCAACGGAAAATTTTCATCACGACGGACAAAGCCGGTTTGTCCCATGCCCTTGCCGATCAACTGGCGGCCAGGGGGCTTCCGACGGTTCAAATATCGTATGACATCCTCAAGCATCGCCAGCAATTGCCCGAAGCCGCCGGTTTGATCCTGCTCTGTGACGCCGAATATCCCGGTGCGGATGCTCCCGAGGGGCCCAAGCAATTTCTGGCGGGCGCGTTTGATTTGCTGCATCATCTGGGTCCCTCGCTGCAAGCCAGCGGTCAGGAAGGCGGAGCGGTGCTGGCCACCATCAGCCGCATGGACGGCACCTTTGGCGTCGAAGGGCTGCACGAGCAGCGACCCTACCAGGGCGGCCTCGCCGGATTTGCCAAAACAGCCGCCATCGAGTGGCCGGACGTTACCTGCCGCGCCTTGGATATCGATGCCAAATGGCGGGACAACCCCGCGATTGCCAAAGAAGTGGTCGAAGAATTGTTGCATCCCACCCCGTCCGCGCCTGTCGAAATTGGGTGGCAATGCCAACGGCGCGTGACATTGGATTTGAAACCCGCCCCTCTGGATGACGATCCTCAAGAGACATTCGGGCTCGACGATGGTGATGTGGTCGTCATATCCGGGGGCGCACGCGGCGTTACCGCAGCTACTGCCGCGGCACTGGCGCGTCAGCAGGCACTGACCCTGATTCTTTTAGGGCGCTCCCCGGCCCCCTTCCCGGAGCCGGTTTGGCTGAAAGGGATGGAAAGCGAAGCCGATCTTAAAAAAGCCATCATCGCCAATGAATATGCCGCAACGCGCCCCACGCCCCAAACCGTTCAGGAAAGCTATCGCCGTTATCGGAGCAACCGCGAGATTCAACACAGCCTGGCAGCACTCGAGGCGGCGGGTGCCGATGCCCGCTATGTGTCATTGGATATCCGCGATGCCGATAAAGTCCGGGCCGTTTTAAACGATGTCCGGCTGGTTCATGGCCCGATCAAAGCCCTTGTTCATGGTGCCGGCGTTCTGCGGGACCGCCTGATCACCGAAAAATCGGCGGAAGAATTCCATCAGGTGTTCAGCACGAAAGTTGACGGCCTGGAAAACCTGCTCGCGGCGACCCGAACGGATCCCCTGCGCTATATCGTTCTTTTTTCTTCGGTGGCCGCCCGATTTGGCAACATCGGACAGGTGGATTATGCGGTTGCCAATGAAGTTTTGAACAAGATGGCCGTTGCTGAAGCGGCGCAGCGCAAGGATTGCCTGGTCCGATCGATCAACTGGGGCCCCTGGGACGGGGGGATGGTGACAGCCGCCCATAAGAAAGCCTTCCGGGCGAGAAACATCGCCCTGATTCCGACCGAACAGGGGGCGGAAGCCTTTGTGTCGGAACTAACCGCCGGTCCGTCACGCCCGGTGGAAGTCGTCATCGGGTCGGAACTGCCGGCCGCGTCCCTTTCCATTTCCCCCCCCGTCGCGGCCGAGCCAACCAGCAGCTCCGGCGACAATGTGGCGGCCGGGCTGAGCACCGTTTATATCAGCGAATTGAATCTCGAACGCTATCCCATTCTCGACCATCATCGCCTAGACGGCAAACCGGTGGTTCCCTTTGCGCTGATGGCGGAATGGTTCGGGCATGGCGCCCTGCACAACAATCCCGGCTTCCAATTGGCCGGCCTCGATGCCATGCGTTTGCTGAAAGGCATTGTGCTGGACGATCACCAACGACCCATCCGGGTACTCACCTCTGCCGCCGAATCGAATGGCGACGGCATAACGGTCAACCTCGAGCTCCGGAACGGTATGGCGGCCGGCGCCGAAGTGATTCATTCCAAGGCCACGGCGCTATTGACGGACCGCCTGCCATCGGCACCGGTTTTCGACATACCGGCTGATTTACGCAATGCCGCCTATGGCCGCGACGTGGCCCGTATCTATGCCGACATCCTTTTTCATGGCCACGCCCTGCAAGGCATTCGCCGCGTGCGGGGCTGCACCCCGAACGGCATGCTGGCCGATCTCAGTACCGCCCCCACGCCCGGCGCCTGGATTCAAAAACCGCCCCGCAATCGTTGGATTGCCGATCCATTGGTGATGGATGGCGCTTTCCAGATGGCGAGCCTCTGGTGTTACGAAGAAACCGGGCGTGTTTCCCTGCCCAGTTTCAGTGCCGCCTACCGCCAATACTGCCGCCGCTTTCCCGACCACCCCGTTCAGGCCGTTCTCGTCGTAAGCGACGTTTCCCGGCATAAACTCGTTGGCGACTTCACCTTTATTGACCAGGATGGGACGGTCTTGGCCACGATGCGTGGTTACGAAGCGGTCATGGAAGACCGCCTGATTCGCGCCTTCAAGCCGGAACGCTATGCCGCCGGCCGTTGAGAGCGAGCCGTGTGCCTTAACAAAAGGTTCTTGACGATAACGCCATATCCTGCTTATCGGGCCGTGTTATCTCTCCGGCCCGATCCTGTTCCGGACAACAGCAGTATGAAAATAAGGTTGACATGCCTGCCATTCTGGTCATGAATATCGCATGCTGAAACGATGGATCATAGGGTGCCAGTTGCTGCTGGGCATCGGCCTGCTCGCGGCAAGTCTGACAATCGGATATGCACCGACAGCCGGCGCCGAAGAAACCGACGAGCTGCCGCCGGCACAGTTGCACCTGTCGGAAGCGGTGATGTGTGAAACACTGGAAGCCTTCAAGCCCTTCAATCCAAGTGTGGTTTTTTCCGTCCGAACGGGAAGCGTCATGTGCTTCACCGCCTTCGATCACGTGCCGGAGCAAACCAATATTTTTCATGACTGGATCCGTCAGGACAAACTCGTTTTTCGTAAAAAACTGATCTTAAAGCCACCGCGCTGGTCGACAGTCAGCAGCATCCAATTGCGCGAAGCCGATAAAGGGGTCTGGCGGGTGGAAATTCGCGACGCCGATGGCAATTTCCTGCGGATTCTCCGCTTCAGTATAACGGACTGAGGCCATGCTCCTTTTCCTGGAAAAGCTTTTAGCGGTCATACGATGGCAGGATGTTCTGGACATCCTCCTCAACAGCTACATTCTTTTCCGCCTGTATATCATTTTACGCGGCACCCGCCTGTTTCTGGTGGTGGTGTTTATCTTCGTGCTGCTGATCCTCCAGCAAATCGTTGCCATATCCAGCATGATTCTCACGCATACCGTGCTGCAGGGTATTGCCGCCCTTACCGCCATCGGCGTCCTGATCGTCTTTCGCTATGAAATTCGAAGCTTGTTCCAAGCCAAGGGCATCAAAGACATCCTGTGGCATGTATCGACGAAACCGATCGTGACACCGGTGGAGATTATCGCGGGCAGTGTCTATCAGTTGGCGCGCAAAAGGATCGGGGCCCTGATCGTTCTCCCCGGGCGCCAACCTGTCGATGCGGCGATTCAGAATAGTGTCTCCTGGAATGGCGAGGTGTCCCGTGAAATGATCGAGAGCATCTTTTGGCCGGACAATCCCGTCCATGACGGTGCCGCCGTGATTCAGGGCAATCAGATCAACCGCGTGGCGGCCATCCTGCCCCTCACGGAACGTTCCGACCTTCCCATGCGGTTTGGCACGCGGCACCGGGCGGCCATCGGTTTGACGGAGCGATCGGATGCGCTGGTGCTGGTCGTTTCCGAGGAGCGCGGAGAAGTCAGTCTGGCGCATATGGGCCAGGTCGAAACGATCAAAGATGCCGCTCAGCTGGAAAAGCGTCTGCGCCAACATACGGGCATGGCAAGCGATTCAGCCCGGCGCGCCGTCAATGACAGACGTTCGGCGGCCATCGCGTTCGGGTTGTCCCTGCTGGTCGTCAGCAGTGTCTGGTACAGTTATTCCCTGGGATTTGTTCGCAGCCTGACCACGGTGGAGGTTCCCATCGAGTTTGTCAAACGCGACGCACGTTTGGAAATCATTGAAAGCTCCAGCACGTCGGTCCGAATCCAACTGAGTGGATCGCTGCAGCTCATCAACCGGCTCGATCCCAGCCAGATCAAGGTGCGCTTCGATTTGAGCAAAGCCGTTGCCGGACGCAACAGTCTGACGATTACGGAAGACGACATCATTCTCCCGCCGGGCGCCTCGCTCAAGAAAGTGGAACCCAGCAGCATCGATATCATGGTGGACGTCATCGCTCAGAAGCGGTTGCCGGTGCAAGTCGACTGGACCGGAACCCTGCCGCCGGGCATTCTGGTGCAGGCGGTTCGTCTCGACCCCGAGACGGTGGAGGTCACCGGCGGCCAGCTCCTGCTGAATGAAATGGATACGATCTACACGGCCAAGGTGCCGGTGGACGGGCTGCAGGCGCCCGGTGAACTGCGAACCGCCCTGGCCCTCGTTCCGGCATCGCTGCGATTGGCCCCGGGCCAGGAAAACAGCATTCTGGTCACCTACACGGTGCGTCCGCGCCAGCTCGTCACTTCCCCCTGAAGGCCCGGTCCTCGATCAGGCCTCCTCCGTTAAAGGCCGCCTGCCAAAAGCCGGTTGCACACCTCGCCTCGCGGTGTTTAACGCCACCGTCATCAGTCATCATCACCAACCCGGTGGATCTTGATCATGTTGGTGGACCCCTCTTTCAATCCCAAGCCGATGACAATGACGATCAAATCCCCCTTCTGAACACATTTTTTTTCCAGCAGGAGACGCTCGCTGCTTTCCACCAGGCGCTTGGCGTCATTGATTTTCGGGATATACATGGGGGTGACGCCCCACACCAGGGCGAGACGATTATAGATCTCCTTGCGGGATGTAAACGCAAATACGGGCGCCGTCGGACGCTGCTTGGATATCTGCTTCGATGTTTTCCCCGAAACGGAAAACGCCACGATACAGCGTGCATCGATCTCCTTAAGGATATTGACGGCCGACTGGGCGACCGCATGGGTGATCAAATCGGACTGATCCGGTTCGAAATGGTTGTTGTACTTCATGAAAGGCGACTTTTCAGCTTGATCGGCAATTTTGGCCATCATGCGCAGGGCCCTGACCGGATAGCGGCCGGAAGCCGTTTCCCCCGAAAGCATGACCGCATCCGTACCATCGAAGATGGCATTGGCCACGTCGGATGCCTCCGCACGCGTTGGGATGGGATTGGTACTCATGGTTTCAAGCATCTGGGTTGCCGTGATAACCGGTTTGTTTTTTTTCGTTGTGGTGTAGATGATCTGCTTTTGAATGGTGGGCACCTGTTCGGGCTGCAGCTCCACCCCGAGGTCGCCGCGGGCCACCATGATCCCGTCCGCCGCTTCCAGAATGGACGCCAGGTTTTCAACCGCCTCCGGTTTCTCGATCTTGGCGATCACCGGAATGGCGACGCCCTGCTTCTTCATAATGGCTTTGATCTGTTGCAGGTCATCCGCCGTCCGCACGAACGACAGCGCGAAAAAATCGACCCCGTTTTGAATGCCGAAATTGACATCGCGTTTGTCTTTTTCGGTCAGGGACGGCGCCGAGACGGCAACGCCGGGCAAATTGATGCCTTTGTTTTCTTTTAGATAACCCCCATTGACCACCCGGCAATTGACCGTGTCGCGATCGACTGAAAGGACCTGAAGCCGGATCAGTCCATCATCCAGCAGAATCGTGTCGTCCGTTTTGACATCCTGCACCAGATTGGGATAGGTCGTGGACACCATGTCGACGGTGCCCGTTATCGGCCGCGCGGTAATCGAAAAAAGGGCGTTGCGCTTCAACCGCACGGGTTCTCCGCCTTCCAGTTTTCCGACACGAATTTTAGGGCCCTGCAGATCCAGCAGAATGCCCACCGGCCGGTTCATCATCCGCGCAATCGAACGGATGGTTCGAATCACCTCGCCATGGGTTTCATAGCTGCCGTGTGAAAAATTCAAACGGGCCACATTCATCCCCGCTTCGACGAGTTTTTCGAGCATGGCCCGATCGTTCGAGGCCGGTCCGATGGTGGCGATAATTTTTGTTTTGCGATGCATCCGGATTCCTTTCAGGCCAGTCTTTTCTCTCTCTGGCCTTTGTGATGTAACATTCGAAAAAGCACCGACGTTTCGGTTGCACAAAAAAACCGCAGACGGGATCCGCCCCTGCTGCGTCCCCCAGCGATCGTCGTCTGGACAAAGCGCGTTTGGCCCAGCGGTCGATGGATACGACACAAATGGTCATTCCCCCTTGACGATGTCAAGCATAACCATCAAGTTAAGGGAATCAATTGCCTTCCGGATGCTTTGGGATTGATCTCCCGGGGCACTGTTTTCAACCCGGCACATACGATTGGAGGCGTCGGATTCACCAAGTTGCACCGGAAACAACGGAAGGCCAACCCAACCGCCCCGGAGAACCGCCAGTGATGTTTGATGCCCGGCGGGCCATGCTGAAAGGCCCCGACCTCTTTCGACGATTCACCGTATCCGATACCGCCACCGAACTCGCCCAGGCCCGGGTCCCCAAACACGAACAGCTTATTGTCTTTGAACGCACCGGGAAAAAACGGGCCTTGCTGGTTCGCCAAATGGCGTATCATCATGCGGCTCAGGGGGTATTGGCGCGTGAACCCTTTCTGATAACGTTTTGAGTGGTCTGCAACAGCGGCGTCGGTCTGACGCCCCTGATCAATGGACGGCGGCACCATTTCAGCGCCGGCGGGCTATACAACGGGCTGGTGCTGCTCATCGATGATGAAACGCGGTCCTACTGGGACCATATCACGGGCAAGGCGCTGCATGGCCCGATGGCCGGTGCCCGGATGCCGACATGGGGGGTGCAGCTTACCACGGTTGGCCATGCCCTTGAGCGCGCCCCCGATCTTCTTCTCTTTCGCTCCCGGCAAACGATGACCGCCCGTGTGCTAAGCTGGTTCCTGAGCCGGCCCTTCGTACGCAACACCATGCCGCCGGGATTCCGTAAAACCATGGGCGCACCGGATCATCGTCTTCCCGAAATGGAAATCGGTCTGGGAGTTGTCGCACCGGATTGCCAACGTTTCTACCCGAAAGTAGATATCGCCACCGGCATCGAAGATCACTGGCAGGGACGGCGGTTACACATCCGGATAAATCCGTCTGACGATGTTCCCTATGCGGTCTTTACCGATGGCCACCGCCCCTTTCAACTCTTCACCCGTTGGTACGGCTTTGCCTATTCCTTCCCGGCCTGCTCCATTTATCCTGCCGGCCCGCATCGCCCCGTCCATTAGAAGCATTCCCGTTGAAATCGGTCTTCCGGCCATTCCACGCCAGTCAAAAACGGTTTTCCTTGACTTCGAGTCTATTTTCAGTCTAACAAAAAAGGTGATCGAAGACCCGGTTTAAGGCTGCGGGCCAGTTGCGACGGACACTATGCGTCGTCTCTACCGATGAACGGACATTGTTTGCCGCCGCAACACGCTTATCACGGGGAGATTGTGACCATGCCAAATGGTATCGTGAAATGGTTCAGTGACAAAAAAGGCTATGGCTTCATCGAGCAGGAAGAAGAGGGGGATGTATTCGTCCACTTCTCGGCAATTCAGATGGAAGGATTTAAAACCCTGGCGGAAGGCGATCACGTAACCTTCGAAATCGAACAAGGCCAGCGGGGTCCCGCGGCCAAGAATGTTGTTAGAGTCGGGGCAACCGAACCGGAAGTCCGCGAAGAAGCTTTCGATTCGGTTGAGTAGGGAAGGCAAAGGATTTACAGCAGCCCGGCTTTCTTCTTGATCCGGATCAGCCCGGGGCTGTTATGCAGGTACATCAAAGAAGAGCTCACGCCCGCAGCCATAAACCGCGATTCCAGTTCATCGAACAGCACGACCTGATCCGGCCATCGAAACGCCATCTCTTCTTTTTTCAACGCATCCCACATGGCAGACGCCCGGGAAGAAGCAGCGAAGACCTCCTGCTTGGCCCGGTCGCAGATAAACATTTCACACACGATGGGTTTCAGTTGCCACCGGCACCCCGCTGGTCCGAGATAAATGCATTTCATGTCATTGCGCGGCGTGCGCAAGCTTGCAATGAGCGCATCCAATGCCGAAGGCTCGCTGACAACGGCATTGACAACGAGGTCCGCAAAAAAGGTCACAATACCGTCTTTGCTGCAACAGGCGCTGCGCTGCTGCTGAAAGCAGGCGGCATGGCAGTGGGATTGGAAATAGCGGGACTGGAAGGCTGCCACCCGCTCCCTGAAGTGTAAATAATCATGGCAGTTTTCTCTGATCAGGCGTCTTTCGCCGCGGCCATGGCGCGCAAAATAATCCCGAACGCTTTCCTGACCCAGGCGCTGCTCTGCGCAATAATCCATATCACCGTGCCCGCATGCGGTCTCTCTAGCTTTCCGATAAAAAATGGGGGCCCTGTATGCCCGTCAATGCCGGCACACCGTCGCCCCCATCAAGACTTCTTATCACAACCCCTGTCGAACGCCGTGGTCCGCCGGTAAGCGTCAAAACGACATCGCGTTATGGCGTCGCATCAATGCGGTTCTTCGATCGTGATGGCTTTGGCACAGCACGTGCCGGCCGCCTCACAATCCCCCTTCCCTTTTTGGGCGCCACAGCAGGCCGTGTTGTCGCCGTCTTTCGCATGATGACGGCCACGTCCCGTCGGAATGCCGGCCTGAACGACGTGGTCACCGCCATTATTGCCGTCGCGATAGGTTTGAATGGCGCCTAAAAGCGCTTTCACCGACAGTTGAATGCAATGGTGTTTTTTTACCGGGATTTCTTCCAGAAAATTGAAGACGTCACCGTCGTTGAGGGCCAGCGCTTCGTCAATGGTCTTGCCCCGGACCAGATCTCCGGCGGCCATCGCTGCGGAAATCGACCCCGGGCATCCCATGATCTGATATTTGACATCCGCGATACAATCATTTTCGATTTTCAGATAGACCTTGATCGTGTCACCGCACGTCCCGGTCATTTCGGAAACCTGGTCGGCATCTTCGATGATTCCCAGATGAGGGGTCTCCAAATAATAGCTGACCGCCTTGTCGGAATAGCCGGCATCACGCAGCATGGATCGCATCGTTGCCGTGTCGCGGACCTGGCCCGCCTGCTCTTTTCCCATACCATCCTCCATCCAATAAATTGGACCGTCGCAATCCGAAGCACACATGTTCGATCACGGGACCCACCCGATTAACGTTCACGTTGACAGGGGCCTGTTAGGTATATCCTGTTTACTTCAAAACGTTATCTAATAAAAAAACGCGCCCTGCTTGTCAAGCGATCCTTTCAAAAATCCATTTTATACCTAACATGTTTGTTTTTTTGAAAAAATTGTGCTTGGATATGGGTGATATATCATAACGCCTGTATACCTTTTTCCCACCTTTAACAAAGGAGGTCCTGCATGAAAAAACCGACCGTCAACATCATTCTGATCTGTTGGCTGGGACTCTGTATCGGTTTACCATCGATCGCTTTCGGATACGGTGGCGGAGGTGGTGGCGAAAGCACTGACCTTTTCGATTCAATGGGTCCGAGCGCCAGCGGCGGGGTCAGTTGGGCCCCCAATCCGAACGGCGCCGACGTCATGGGATCCTCCATCTGGGATGGACGCCCCGAAAGCATCCATCATGGCCCCTACCAGCCGGACAAAGCGGTTGAGGATGCCGAAGCAGAGTTGCTGCAAGGTCTTCAGGATGGCAATTACACCCCCGCCCAGGTCAAGGAGCAACTGGAATGGGCCCAGCGCGTGGGCATCAAGATTTCTCCGGAGGCCGCGCAGGCCCTTGATAAAATCAACAATCCACCAGCGTTGCCGAAACCGCCTGCAACATCATCCCGGCCATCATCAGGATCTTCACAGTCGGCTCGAAACCAAAAGGAAAACGAAGCTGCCGCCTTAGCCATAAAAATTGGCGCCACCTTGATTGACCTCAATAAAAAGGGAGCGTCAGCCTCTGAAATGGAGTTCTCCGTTTTTATAGGAATTATCGGACATCAAATGGAAAAACAGTCAGCAAAACAAAACGGCAATATCCCCTGAAAATTCTGACTGTGTTGCGATTTGGCTCATCTACCCCCTTTACTGTTGCGTCGATACGATCAAGGAGCACCCCATGAAAACCAGATTCGTCTTCATTTTTTGGTGTATTGTAATATTTGTGTGCATCGGTTGCATGAAGACCGTACCTTCTGATTTATTTACACCACCGCCAGGGCATTTCGCAGCCCAAAAGGCATCTGAACTGGCACCGCTGTCAGCTTTGGCCATCGAACTGGACCGTCTGGCCAAGCTGGGGGGGGTGCCCGTGGCCCCCTTTATCAATGTCTCTCCCTCGGCCATTGAGATTGAAAATTGGGACAAAGACTCTGAGTGGTTCGATCAAAACGTCATTATCATGGAAGCGGATCTCGACCCGGATGCTGTTTTCAGCCAGCGTATGCTGGTGGAATCCACGGACCGCATGGGACGGATCGATCTGCGGGATGATCGGATTGTCTACCAGCTCAGGACGTCTGGTCCGGAAGAAGCCGCAACCATTGCCAACATGTTTGGCAAGTATTTAGTTCAAAGGAATATCAAACGGCTGTCCCCCAGTGAAAAGGACAACTTTAAAAAATTTCTCAAAGAATACCAGCGGGAATGCGGCCTGACCCCGGATGGCATTTTCGGTCCGAAGACGGCCGCATGTTTGGGACGGGAGACAAGTGTCGTCGACATTCACGGATTGACCAGCAAAATCGTCTACCCGGCAACACCTCGTCATGCGGCCTATGTCGTTCCCTTGGCCGTTGTCGATAAAGCCCCCCAAGCCTTCTACAAGGGCTTTGACAGCCTTGAAACCGTAAAGCAGCATGCGGTCGACCCGAAGACATTTGGCGACATGGCCGCTCAGGGCACTCGTTTTGTGGCCTTTGTCTACTTTTTCGACCGGGTCGATCCCCACCGACCGCTCTGCCTGCGAATCGGCGACTATCAGAAGAAATCTTCGGGCACGGCAGGCCAGCAGTGGCATGCGGCCCCAGGGAAATGGCCGGTGGTGGTGGAGACCTTCACGATCGACAAGGCCTCCAAGGGATCTCTCTACTTGAATATTTTTATCAAAGATGGCCGGTCCAACCGATGCATTTCAAGCCATCGTCTTCAATAAGCCGCACATGCGGACAGGGTTGGCGTCGCTGCATAACGCCAAGGATCCTTTCAGCGATATGGCTGGCCGTGATCCTCATGCCGGCGGCTTGCACCTACACAGGCAAGTCGCCTTTCGCGCGGACGGATTCGATTTATCTTTATCACGAACGCGTTATTCGTTCCCTCGGGCAGGCGGAGGCCCGCAAACTAGTACAGGCGGTCCTGGCGGATACCGGCCGTGACGATAATCTGGCCGAACTGGAAATTCTGAATCCTTATCACGGCGCCGTCTTTCCGCTGGACATGGCATCCCCCGAGATCACGTGGGAAGACAGCCGCACCAACGCTACCCTATGGCTGGTCTGTGTCTCCTTTGCCGAACCATCGGGGATGGTCTGCCTGCTGACCGACCAGCCAAGCTGGACACCCGACCGGCAAGCCTGGGAGCAAATCAAAACCAACGCCGGTCAAAAGGATGCCCACGTCACCATCTACGGCCTGACCACGAAAAAGCCCGTTCGCATGGTGTCACGAAATGCCGTTTCCATCCGCATTTCACAGGACCGGGTGGCGGCGCCCGTATTTTTCCAGCACATGCCTCTGCCGTTCGCCTATGCCGCCCGGAATCCGGAACTGTCCCAATGGCGCATCGGAGATATCGCTTCCTACACCCCTC
>Ga0180434_10004080_pt1 | contig 18013 bp, 11 predicted proteins | sample SS_ome_7_FD_132453 | JGI IMG/M metagenome (GOLD analysis project Ga0180434, IMG submission 132453) | Hypersaline lake sediment archaeal communities from the Salton Sea, California, USA - SS_1_D_2 metaG | ecosystem: Environmental > Aquatic > Non-marine Saline and Alkaline > Hypersaline >...
ATGTCGCAAGGTTGCCGTTCGCCTCCAAGGCAACCTTGCAAGGGTACCAGGTTGGTCTTCGTCGACCCCATCCTTGCTTCCGTAGGCCATGATACGCCGTGCGAAGCCATCGCAACCCTCGCAAGGGGTCCAAGCGGTAGCTTGTGGGGACGAACGGCAACCTTGCCCAGGTAGAGGGGGCGCTCCTAGGCCCGGCGCACCCCGAGCCTTAGCTGATACCCCTCGACCTCGTCCTCGTCAACTGCATCGAACTCCGCCGCGTCCGGCGAGCCCTCCTGGAGTTCCACGCTCAGGGTCTCAGCCGACACGTAGTCTTTCCACGCCTCCATGGCGGCGGCCAGCTCGGCGGCGGCCTCGTAGACAGTGACAATCCTGTCGTCGAGGTCGAAGTCCGCCTCCTTGCGCAGGCTCTGGATGCGGCGGACCACGTCGCGGGCCAGGCCCTCCATCTTCAGCTCCTCCGTGACCTCCACATCGATGCCCACGGTGACGCCCCGCTCGGAGCCCACGGCGAGCCCCTCGCGCGACTCCTCGCGCACGATCACGTCCCCCGGGTCCAGCTCGACCTCCTCGCCGGCCACGGCGATGGTCAGCGGCAGCTCCGCCTCCAGCCGGCGCTGCGCCTGAACGGGGTCCTCAATGGCTTCGAGGGCGGCCTTGACGGCCGGGAACTGCTCCCGGAAGCGGGGGCCCAGCTTCTGGCTGTCCGGGAGTAGGCGGTAGGTGATCAACCGGCTGACCTCGTCGGTGAAGATGACCTCTTTGACGTTCAGCTCCTCTTGGACCAGCTCCACCAGCTCTTCATCGAGGCTGACGTCAGACTCCAGGTGGATGATGGCCCGGGCCAGCGGCTGGCGGAGCTTGATGCCCTGGCTGTTGCGAGCCGAGTGGCCCTGGGTGACGATCTCGCGCGTGAGCGCCATCTGGGCCAGGAGATCCTCATCGACTTTCTCAAGGTCCGCCTCGGGCCAATGGGTGTGGTGGACGCTCTCGAGGACGTCTTGGTCCAGGGAGCGCACGAGGTTCTGATACATCGTCTCCGTGACGAAGGGGAGGATCGGCGCGAGCATGCGGACGAGCGTGGTCAGCATGCGGTATAGCGTGGCGTAGGCGGCGCTCTTATCGGCGTCCCACTCGCTCTTCCAGAAGCGGCGGCGGCTGCGCCTCACGTACCAATTCGAAAGGTCATCCAGGAAGGCCTCGATGGCCGTCGTCGTAGCGTAGGCATCGTAGTTCTCCAGGCGATCGGTGGCCTTGGCGACGACCTGGTTCAGGCGGGCCAGGATCCAACGGTCGAGGAGCGTCGGTTCCTGGGGCTCGACATCCTCCCAGGCCGCCTCCGGCGTCCACTCGTCGATGTTCGCGTAGGTGACGAAGAAGTCGTAGACGTTCCAGAGCGGGATCATGAACTGCCGGCGGACCTCATCAGCCCGGCCGTAGCCGAAGAGGAGGTTCTTCTCGGGCTTATGAGCGCAGTATAGCCAGCGCATCACGTCGACGCCCATCTCGTCAGCTGCCTGATTGAACTCGATGGCGTTGCCCCAGGACTTGTGCATCGCGCGCCCGTCCTCGGCGAGGAGGAGGGCGTAGGAGAAGCAGGTCTCGAAAGGCGGCGAGTTCTCGATCACGGTGGCCATGGCGAGGAGGCTGTAGAACCAGTTGCGGAACTGGCCCGGGAAGGATTCGCTGATCCAATCTGCCGGGTACCACTTCTCCCAGTATTCGCGATCGGTCCGGTACCTTAGCGTGCTGAAGCTGACGATACCAGCGTCCAGCCACGGGTTCCCGACGTCAGCGACGCGTTTGACTTCCTCACCACACTCGGAGCACTCAATCCGCACCTGGTCGATCCAGGGCCGGTGGGGGGTATGTCCCTCGAACCCTTCCCAGCCAGCCACGGCCCGTTCCTCCAGCTCGTGCTCATCGCCGATGACCTCGAAGTGGCCGCAGGACTCGCACTCCCAGATCGGGAGAGCCAGGCCCCAGTACCGCTTCTTGCTGATCATCCAGTCGTGCATGTTACGCAGCCAATCGAGCTCCCGGTCGAGCCCGAAGGAGGGGATCCAGCGGATTTGCCTGGTGACGTCCATCATATCATGGCGCAGCTCATCCATGGAGATGAACCACTCGTCGACCAGGCGGAAGACGAGTTCGGTGCTGCAACGCCAGCAGATGGGATATCGGTGGGTGAAGTCCTCCACCTTGTAGAGGATGCCCTTCTGCTGCAGGCTCTCGAAGATGCGTTCCGGACTGTCCGAGACGTGGGTTCCCGTGAAGGGGCCGAAGCCCCCGACGAACATCCCCTCCTCGTCGAGGGGGGCGATGGCCGGGAAGCCGTGCTCCTTTCCCAGCTCGAAGTCCTCGGCACCACAGCCGGGGGCGATGTGGACGATGCCCGTGCCCTCCTCCTCGCCGACGTCCTTCCAGAGGATCACTTGGTGCGCCTGGGGACCTCCCAGCTCCTGCTGGGCATCCAATTCGTCGAAGGGGCCGTCGTACGTCAGGCCGACCAGCTCGGTCCCCTTCATCTGGTCCAGCACCTCGAAGGGCCCCTCCAGGATGGGCAGGGCGCCTTTGGAGAGGTAGAGGACATGGTCCTCGTGACGCACCTTCACGTAGGTGAGGTCCGGTCCCACGGCCGCTGCCACGTTGCTGGTAAGTGTCCAGGGAGTCGTCGTCCAGACCAGGAGGCTCTCATTTTCCCTGCCGCGAACGGGGAATCGGACGGTGACGCTCGCGTGGGTGAGCTCTCGATACCCCTCGGTGACGATCTCGTGCTGGCTGATGCCTGTGGCACAGCGAGGGCACCACGGCATGACGTCGGTCCCCTTGTAGAGCCAGCCCTCCTTCCAGCACCGTTTGAGCATGGACCAGATCATGTAGTTGTTCTCGTTGGAGAACGTGAAATAGGATCCCCCCAGCTCGGGCAGGCCCAGCCGGCCGACGATGTTCTCGACGGTATCCGTCACAGGGCCCTCGGGGCCCTCGACGGTGATCTCCTCCTCAGGATTCTCCTCCAGCTGCTCGGCGAGCCAGCGGAGCTGGTCCGTGTCGTTCCAGTCCATCCAGTAGCCGAGGCGTTGGGACTGCTCCGTCTGGACGGCGGCGAACCGGAGCACACGCTCCTTGCAGTCGCGGACGAAACGGTCGATGCCGTATTCCTCGATATCACGCTTGGATTGGAAACCCTTCTCCTTCTCGACCTCGACCTCGACCCAGAGGCCCTGGCAGTCAAAGCCGTTCTGGTAGCGAGTCTTGTGACCCCGCATCGCCCAGTAGCGGTGGTAGAGATCCTTGTACGTCCTTCCCCAGCCGTGATGGACTCCCATAGGGTTGTTGGCCGTGATCGGGCCGTCGATGAAGGACCATCTGGGGCTATCCTTGCGCAACTCGATGAGTCTCTGGAAAGCGTCGGTTCGGTCCCAGAAATCGAGGACGTTTTTCTCCTGTTCTACGAAGTCAATCGGGTTGGGTACCGACTCAAACATGATTCCTCCACATTAGGCTCAATAATGTACACCGATCTTCTGCCGCGGTTATCGCTGTTCACGTGAGGCCGGGCGGGGTGGCCCATTGGACAGATGCCGTGGGATCCAGCCTGACGACAGCCGGGCGTCGCGGCTAGTCTTCCAGCGCCAGAACCAGGCGCTTGTTGATGCGTCCCTTGCTCTTATAGTCCACGATGCGCAAGGGGCCGACCTCCGACGTATTGGCAACGTGCGTCCCACCGTCGGCCTGGAGGTCCAGGCCCTCGATCTCCACGACGCGGACCTCCTTGATGTGATCCGGCAGAAGGTTGATCTTGGTGCGTATCAGATCCGGGATCTGGAAGGCCTCCTCGCGGGGGAGGGTGCGGGTGCTGATGGGCCGGGCTTGGTCGACCTCGGCGTTGATCTTCTCCTCGATTTCCGCCACGAGCTCCTTCTCCATACGCTCGAACTCGAAATCCATCCGGCCCTGAAGCGGCTTCATCTTCCCGCCGGTGACGGAGGCACCGTAGTCGCGCCAGACGACGCCGCACAGGATGTGCATAGCTGTGTGGGTGCGCATCAGTGCGTACCGCCGCTCCCAGTCCAGCTCTCCCCGCACGGTAGTGCCTACGCCAGGGAGCGGTTCGTCGACGGTATGGACGATCCCACCTTTCTGGCGCTGCACTTTCGCGACGTCGCTGCGGTCGCCGCCAACAATGAGCCACCCGACATCGTGGGGCTGACCTCCGCCACCCGGGTAGAAGGCGGTGCGGTCGAGTATCACGCCCCCGGGCACCGTGTCGACGACCTCTGCATCGAACGTCCTAGCGAAACTGTCCGTGTGATAGAGAAGCTCGGTCATACTGCCTCCAGATCATACCATAGGATATCGGAGTGATCGGCGCACCCCACAGCGCGCCAGAAGCCCTGCGAGGCATCGTTGCTGGTGAGAACTTGAAGCCGCAGATATGCGGCCCCACGATCAACCATCCATTCGCGCAGGGCCTCGAAGAGGGCCCGCCCGACGCCCGCGCGCCGTGCCTCGGGCTTGACCACGATGTCCGTGACGTAGCCGTAGGTCTCGGGTTGGAAGACGGGTGCGGGTTCGCGCAGCTCGCCCATAATCTGACCCAGGAGTCTTTCGTCCCCCTCGGCCACCAAGGCACACCACGTGTCGCTGTCCAAGATATCTTTGCGAAGATAGCTCGCCCAGGCGTTCTCCCCTTCTGGCGATGCCATCGGACGAAAACGAGGGTCCCGGGCGGCGTGGAAATCCATCATCTCGCGCCACAGCTGGAGCATCTGGGGCAGATCGTCCCTCGTCGCTGCTCGGATTGTGCATGACATGCTGGATGCTCCTTACCGGGCCCGCCCCGGCAGCCTGTCCCAAAAAACGAAAAAACTCCCGTCCCGTAAGGGACGAGAGTGACGCACTCCCGCGGTACCACCCTTTTTGCCCCGCCGTATGGGGCCTCTCGGCCGGCGACCAACATCGCCGCGTCCTGGTAACGGCTGACGAGCCCGGCTTGGCTTACTTGCTCCGTCCCGGTGCCCAGGAACGTCCGTTCAGCTAGCGGCTCCGGAGGGATTTTTGGCGGCGGCTTCGCACCCGGCTCTCACCGCATCCGGGCTCGCTCCGGCGAAGGCACGCGCCTACTCGTCTCCATCATAGCCTTTGATCGATGACAAGGATTATGCCACAGAGTGGAGGGATGTCAAGACTTGCGGCGTGTCGAAGGTCAGAGAACGACCACGACGGTGCGCCAGGACTACTATCTCGAGATTCTGCGGTCGTAGAGCGAGAGCAAATTGGCGACGTGGATCTGCTGAACATGCCCGTGAAGGGGCAGCCGCGAGAGGCCAGTCGACTCGATGCTGTCGACGCGGAGCGCTTCCCGTCCCTCGCCGCTCTCGATGGCTTCGTTGACCCGTTCCTCAATGGTGTCCAGATAGCGGAGGCTGGTGTCGATGGCCTGACTGACCTCCCCCACCAGGATCACCTCGCCGTGCCCCTGGACCATGTTGTGGATCTCCAGCTCCCGTATGCGCTCCAGAGAGCGCCGGAAAGCGTCCATCTTCCCGTCCACGATGGATGGTACGGGCATCATCGTGTCGGAGGCGAAAAGAACCTTGTCCTGCTCGACGTAGACCATGACCAGGTCCTCGGTGTGCCCGGGTGCCCAGATGAGCTGGATGACCTGGTCGGCGATCTGCACGGCCATCTCCTCGCCCTCGAAGGTGACGTCCGGGAGGCGCAGCTTGACCTCCTCCAGCAAGGGTTCCTCCCCTTTGGCCTCCTCAAGCGCCGGGAATCCGCGTTCCTGGAGGAATTGACGACAGAGCTGGTGTGAGATCAGCTCGGCCTCGGGAAAGAAGTAACTGCCGTAGGCGTGGTCAGCGTGGTAGTGGGTGAGGATGACGAAGCGAACGCCGTCTGGCGAGACACGCGGGATGAACGAGGCCATCTCCCGGGTCTCAGTGGGAAACGGCAGGCTGTCCACAAGGATGGCACCCTCGGGCGTGACGATGACACCCGCTGTAACCTGAGCGTAGAGGTCGCTGGTGAAGACATAGATGTTGTCGGAGACTCGTTCACGGAGCATTGGCCACCTCACGCTGGCTACTGAGAACAGCCGTGGAGATCGTGTGTCCAGGAGACACGCATCAAACTGACTTATCTCAAGCAGATTAGCACAGAACAGGGTCGACGTCAAGAAACTGACCCACGCATAGAAAAAAAGCACCACCCTTGGGTGGCGCTCATAAGGGTAACCCCGCTATGCCGTGCGCCGTATGTGTGTTGAGCCGCTGCTCGTAAGTGGGTGCCTGCTCCCTAGTCTCCTAGGAAGACTACAGCTCCCTATCTGATAGGTGTTGGCTCAAAACGCAGCCGGCTGTCACGAACACAGCAGGGTTATCTGGCATTACTATACCATGGCTTCAGCAATGCGCAAGTGAGACCACAGGTCCAACCATGAGGAGTCGGCAGGGAACAAGCTGAAGCCGCATCTGCCCTGACTGAACGGTAGGGGTTTCCCGACAATCGCGCGTGGCACTTCGTGTAGCAGCCGCAATCTGGAAGCTCGATGCTTGCCTAAGGGTGCACGTTACCGAACGTGACGATGTGTGGCGCTCCATACTCATGGTGTTGGTGAGGCAAGAGACGCCAAGAACCGCGGGCCCGGCACGCTATTGTTCAGCTGTTGAGCGGATCCGCGTTGGCATGGGGCTGTCCTGTGTGGGTTGGCGCCGAGGAGCGCGCCTCGTCCAAAGCGGGCCCCGTCGGAGAAGTGTGGATCCAAGCACGTCACAGAGCCTTAACGGATTCGCAATGCCATCGACACGCCAGAAGTGGTATACTGGGGTTTGGATGGCAAGAGATCCTTTTCCAGTTGCGGCGAACAATCTGCAGCACCCTCTGGTTTCCCAAAGGGGTTCTTCCCGCCGACGATGTTCCGTCGAGCTTACTGTGGGATCCGTTATCTCGGCTAGCAGTCTGCCCCGGGAACCCACAAGTGCTGGCCAGAACGACACCCCCCGCCCCCGGCTCACCCACGCTGCGGCCTGGTATCCGCTGTCCGTTTCCTTCATGATGCCCCCAACACATTCGCCTTTGGCACTGGGAACGCGGCTCAGCGAGAGATGATCTCCTGGCATCCACGCATGCCACATAACCGGAGTCACAAGCAAGCTGGGTAGTCCCGGCCTGGCCCCCTGGGACTTCGAGGATGGTTGGCCCAAGGGCGAGCCCGCAACTCGACGATCCCGGGCATCCATGATCGAACGACGATTTGGCTTGCCCAACGCGGAGCTACATATAGGACTAGCTATGGAGAAGGACACAGAGTGTCGATGACAAAGGAGCGTATGTGCGTCAGAATCTCACATCTGGGCAGGCTGTTGCTGATCCTACTCGGCCTGCTGCTGCCGCAAGCTCAGGCCAGCGCCGGGCCCGTTGCTCCTCCGGGGGCGTTTGCGCTGCCGCACGGTCGGGCGAGGCCGGAGGTCATGGGCCTTGTCCCCACCTTCAGCCTTGACTTCGAGGATGGGGAAGGTACGGCCGTGAGCTCCGGAGACGGAGCGGCGATGTGTGAAACCGGCGCTTGTCCCCAAGCACACGTCCTCGGGAGACGCTCGCAGACCGGCGCCGTCGCCTTCGACGGAGTCGACGACTGTTTAGCCCTCCCCCAAAGCGCCTCGTCCGTTCTGGACGGCAGCTTCACGGTGGCGGCCTGGATCAAGGGAAGTGGCTTCGACCACGCCGAGCAGGTCATCCTAGGGGACACGACGGGCCACCTGCGGCTTTCCGTCAGGGACAAGCGCTTGTTCATGACCCTGGACGGCGCCGCCCTGAGCAGCACGGCAGTGCGGCTGTTCGACCATAGATGGTATCACGTGGCGTGGCGGTATAACGCTGAGACTGGCGAAGGGACCGTGTTTGTCGACGGCTACGCGGCCAATGCAGGCGGGGACGTCGGGAGCGCGGCGCCGACATCCCGGGCCCTGCAGGTAGGCCGGTCGGGGTCGGGCTCCTACTACGCCGGGGTACTGGACGATATCTCCCTCTTTGATCGCGCGCTCTCATCCAGCGAGGTCTTCGTGCTCGTCGAGGGCAACGACCCTATGAGTGACTACGATGACGGTTTCAGGTACGAGATCGATCTGAAGGTCCGCCTGGAGGGGGATGCGAAAAACATCCCCGCGGAGCATTATCACTATGTCTGCAAGAGACTGACAGATACGCTCTTTGACATGACGGAAACTGGCATGCGTCTGGGCAATGTCGAGGTCGGCAACTTTGCCGAGCCTGACATCATCTGGCGGGACCAGATCCCGCACAGTACCGCCCCCGCGAACGGGTACAGGCGCCCGCCAGCCATCCTGATGGCGAACCGTACGGACTGGTATGACTACCGCCCGGAGGCTCAGGGAGGTCCGGAGCGTGCCGCGGCCGCCCTGGCTCATCAACTGGGACACTATGTCCTTGGGCTCAATGACGAGGGGGTCACGTCGCCACTGACGTGGCCCACGCAGCTGGGCGTGGCATCCTGGCCTGGGGTGGATGTCGATGCCGATGGCACCATCATGGGGAAGCCCATGACTACGGCGGGGCATGTCGAAAAGACGATGCGGTGCGTGGAGCGGTACCCCTGGTGGGAGTTCTGGAATTGGGGCAAGTGCGCGCGGTACGAGCTCGACACGACGCGAGTCTTGGACCGCAATCTGCATAATCGACAGTTGTCCGTGTATCTCAACTACCGCAGGTCCACGGCACAGTACCGCACGTACTCCCGCTCCGGCTGGCGCACGATTATACAATATCCAGGACACGATTTCGACCATTGCCTTTTCCCCTCCGAGCGGCTATACTTTCCCGTGCTCCAGCGCTGGGCTCCGGGCATACAGCGCTTTCCGGAAATACAGGATGATCCGGCCGAGGCGCGCGAGTACCTCAAGTTTACGTGGTACGGTGAGCAGACGACGGAACCATCTCATCGCGCGCTGACGTCGAATGGGGCCGTGATGCCGAATGGTATCGCACGGCTCTACGTCCTCGATGTCAGCCAGGCCATGACGGGGGAGCACCTGGCCGAGGCGAAAGGGGCCCTGCAGCAGCGCATCGACCAGATGGGGGACGGAGATACTCTGGGCCTGATCACCTTCTCGGGCAACGTCACGGAGACCCAGCCGCTCATCGACTTGACCGCCGACAATCGAGGGGCGCTGAAGGCCACCATCGACACCATCGCGTTGGGCGGCGCCGAGGTGGCGACCGGCGACGCCATCACCCAGGCCGTCGCGGCGCTCACCGCGTCCGGTGTGCCGACGGATGTGTACAAGACGCTCCACGTCATCGGGACGGGTGAGACGACGGTGGGGACGACGCTCCCCACGGCGGGCGATCACGTGGAGGCAATGCACCTCGATCTATGCGCCTTCAACTACGAGACGACGCCCGATGCGGCCTACGCGCTCCGCGAGCTGGCCGAGGAGAACGGGGGCACGTACACCAGAGTGACCGATCAGGATGAGCTCGCCGGGGCCCTGAAGGCCGCCGAGGCCGCCACCTCCTTCGAGGGCATCGTGGGCCTGAAGACAGACTATGTCTCCCTCACGGCCGACGATCCTTTCTCGGCCTCTATCGCTGTCGATGACAGCCTCGCGGTCGTGGATGTCCTTCTTGGCTACTGGGGCGAGGTGATCTCGGGGACGCTGGCCCTGGAACAGCCAGACGGCGAGACCCTTGGGTTCGACCCCGAGACGGATTGTGAGGCGTGGGGCGAGCCGGGTGAGCCCCTCTCCATCTGCACGCTGGCCCTGGACGACCCCCAGCCCGGTACCTGGTACCTCCACGTCGAGGCCGGCGGCGCCAGCGAGGAGGCCCCCCTCGATGTCGTGTACTGGGCGGACGGCATCACCGACCCGGACGCCGTCGGATTCTCCGCCTACGTGGCACCAGCGAAGCGTGAGACGATGGTCCAGTATCCCGAGCCCCTGGTGATGGAGGCGGGGTTGGGGGGCACGTACCCTGTGGCCGGTCTCAGCGTGACGGCCACCGTGGAGGCGCCCAACGGGGAGTACGTGCTTCTGCCGATGCGGGACGACGGCATCGAGCCCGACCACATCGCCAATGACGGGGCCTACAGCGGCTACCTGGACTACTGGACCAGCGGCGACTATGGAGTTACGGTCAACTTCGACAACCGGGACGGGCAGGCTTTTTACAGCGTCGATGGGCTCCCGGAGCTGGGCTCGCTGGAGCATCCGCTGAACCGGTACGCGGAGGCGCAGTTCTCGGTCGTGGGCTGGAAGCAGGATGATCACGATGATGACTACCGCGGGGCGCCGACGATCCTGACCACCGACGGCTCCCCCGTGCTCGGCCGCATCGACTATGACGACGATGATCCAACCTGGACCGACGTGGACACGTTTGTCTTCACGCCCACCCGGACGAGCCGGGCGGATCCTGCCGCCTTCTGCGACCTCGACGATCTGATGCTCCGCGTCACAGACCTGGGGCTGGGGATGGATCCGGAGGTCTGGCTTTACAATGCCGACGACGAGGTACTCCAGCACGAGGCCTTCGACTTCATGCCGGACAGCTCCGACTACCTATCGATGCCCGTGACCGTCACGGCGGAGATGGTGGGGCAGCCGCTCTACGTGGAGCTGCGGCACTGGGACGAGATGGCCATCATGGGGGTCTACAGGATCAACGTGGGGCCCTACCAGCTTGGCGACCCGACGCCGGACCTGGGCGTAGATGTGGACATGGCCAGCGCCGACCCCCTGGGCGAGAGCCCCGACGGGAGCGCCCCGCCGCCGGGGAAGATGGCGAAGGTAGGGCTGCCCGGGGACGTGGTCACCTTCACTCACGTGGTAAGCAATACGGGCGTGCTGTCCGATCTTGTCCAGCTTCACGTCTTCTCGTACGCAGCCTGGCCCCTGTCGCTGCAGGAGCTGCCAGGCGCGTCCATAGCGGGAAGCCTGGATGGGTCGGGGGTGAATGTGATCAGCCACACCGTGCCACTGGAACCGCAGACGGGGGTGACTTTTGTGGTCAGCACGACCGTCCCCCTCTCACCCACGGCGCAGTTGGGCGATGAGGAGACGCTGTCTGTGTTCGCCACCTCCCAGACCGCCGAGCAGTGGCAGCGCGAATCGTTCAACGACGTCATCTGGGTGGCGGAGACGGCCAACTGGGCCAGGCTGTATCTACCCATCGTCACCAGGTGAGCCAGCATTTTCACGGTGTCAAGTGCTGAGTGGTCGTCTGGCTGAGCGCCGAGCGAGACCTGACGGATTTGCGGAAGCAATCTGTACGCAAGACGAGCTGTCCAGCACGGTTGGTTGCTCGACGTGGGCCGACGCCCAGCATCCATCCATCCTGGAGAGTTGGCGAATCGACCACTGATTACCAGGATCATAAGGAACACATAGACCTGATCAAGGTACAAGATATGCCGCATCACGGACAGCAACGCGGCGGGGCACCGATGGGCGGCGAACTCAGCGCCTGGAGTGGGGCGGCCGCAGTCAGGGACACCACGCTCTCCGATAACGTGGCCTGGCCCCTCAGGTGGGGGCATCGCCAATGGGATCGTCAACACCATGGGCTTCCCCAACGGCACGATCTCCGGTAACACAGCGCCCTTTGGACGCCGGCGCGCACAATGACTTCGACAGCACCCTCGCGTTCAACCACACCACCATCCACGGCAACGTGGCCGCCCAATAGGGCGGCGGGAGTGGACAACCACACGGGCACCGTCGTCCTGCTCCAAACCATCGTGGCTGGCAACCAGGTGAGGGAGAGAGCCGCTCAGCTCTTCAACGACGAGGACGCAGTGACGGCTGCCGTCTGCAGCCTCTTCGTCCACGCGGAGCAGATGGACGAGCAGGCCTTCGGCGATACGTTCGTGCCTGCAGCACCCAGCGGCGGCAAGCCCACCAGCGACCGCACGGCCACTCCGCTGGAGGAGATCCCGGCGTCCTCGCTGGAGGCCCACGGCCGTCGCACGAGGACCCACGCCCTGTTGGAGGGTTGCCCGGCCATCGACGCTGTCCCGACCGCGAGCTGCGACACTGGCATCTTTGAGTATTGGCTTGTACTGGCCGGTGGAGCCCGGATCTATCTCCTCATCGTCTTGCCCGCGATGCGCTAGCCGCAGCAAACGCGCCCATCATCGATCGGCCCACACGGTCCGCGTGGGCCGATCCCAGCCCGAACGTCGACGGTGTGCCTGCCATAGCTAGCGGAGACAAACGCCTCTCTTCGGCTATGGCGGAGACTACGATCGACGCCCGATTGGCAGAAAGCATATGTGGATGACAAAGCGCCTCCTGGACGTGAAGTGCTCGCTTCTTGGGCAACCGTATTTGGTCGTGCTGGGCTTGCTGCTGGGCCTGCTCTTGTCGCAGGCCTTGGTCAGCGCGGCGCTCATCGCTCCTCCGGGAGCGTGCGACTTGCCGGAAGGGGCGTCGGGACCAGAAGATCCTGGTCCAGTCCCCTACGTCAGCCTCGCCTCCGAGGAGGTGGAGGGTGCGCTCGCGGCCTCGGCAGACGGGCCAACGCTTTGCGAGGATGACACCTGCCCGGACCCACGAGTCCTTGGGAGGCAGTCGCAGACGGGCGCCGTCGCCTTCTATGGGGTCGACGACTACTGCGCCCCCAGACCGCCTTGGCCGCCCTGGACGGCAGCTTCACGGTCGCCACCCAAGTCCAGGGTAGCGACTTCGAGCAGACGTCGCAGGTTATCCTGTGGGACACGACGGGGAACCTGCGGCTGTCCGTCAGGGACAAGCGGTCGTTCATGACACTGGACGGCGTACACGCGAACAGCGCTGCGCCGCAGCTGCTGGATCACAAGTGGGACCACGTGGTCTGGCGGTACGACAGCGAGACAGGTGAACAGGCGCTCTTCTTGGACGGCTGCCTGAAGAACGCGGGTAAGACCACGGGGGAGATGCCCGGCCACGCCCGACCACGCCCGACCACGCCCGGCTGCGGGTGGGCTGCACGGGCCTCGCCCGCTACTAGCAGGGCGCCTTGGACGACACCAGCATCTACAATCGAGTGCTGTCTGAGAGTGAGACCGTCAGTCTCGGCAGCCCCAGCCCTCAAAGAGCCGACATCGATGCCCATATGATCGGTCTCCGAATGGGACCGAATCGGCCCATGGTGAATAATTGGCCGCGACCCGGCAAGCCGTACTACCAACAAGACTTGGACTTCATAGCCGACGCGCTCTACGATAGGACCGAGGGTGCCATGACCCTGCGCAACGTCCAAATGACCAATGGGTGGACATACGACGTAGACTGGCACTCCGAGCCGGTTTCCGGTGCCGAGACATTCGTCTCTGAGGCGGTCGGCCCCGCGCACCCGTTGGATGGCCTTTCTGTGCCGCGCAGGGTGGGCGAGCACGCCTTGATGCATCTGTAGGCTGGCCCCCGCTCGGCAGCCTACGTCAAGGGCGCCGCCCAGCCCAGCTACATCTTTGCCAACCTTGGTACCTTAGCGCTCTACTGCAGCAACACCATTGTGGCCGGCCTCAACAAAGATGGCTTGGTCGTGTACGCTTCCCACGGCGGCGCGTGGGCAGACGCGCTGTACGGCTCGTGATAGGATCGGCATCCCGAGGAGAAGAGGCTCACGGTGCCCGCATGCCCTCTGACGGACTTCGGCTTGGTGGGACAGGCGCGGACGTGGACAGCGTCATCCGATCGAGGCGCAGGCCTCCTATACTCGTCAGATCGGGCGGCCATCCTATGGGCGTGGCCGGGACCCTCGGATCGGCGGCCGTTGTGGACGGCGGTGGCGCCAGACGAAAGATGAGAAACTGCACGGAGATACTGTACCGTGCAGGTAGTAACGCGCTGCACGCGGCGTGTGCACCCTTGAAGTGTCCTCTGGACACGGACCGCAGGGCTCCGTTTGGCGCGCATCTTCCGACGGACTGAGAGGGACTGCCGCGCTGACGTAAGGTGAAGAGACAGAAGTAGCTCGCACGAGAGACGTACAACGCACCGCGAGCGGGAATGCAATGACTCATTGGCGTCCCAGCACACATCTCAACCTTGACACCGGCGGCTTCTTGGGATAAGGTGCGGAACAGACCAAGATATCCACTGCTTCGCACGGAGAGAACTGGAGGCGACGAGATGAGCGAGAAAAACGCGGCTGCCTCGCACAAACGGGGCCTGGTGCGGCTCCTGTGGGGGATGCTGGCGCGTCCCCGTGACACCCTCAGACACCTGAAGGAGGGTTCCAGCTTCCGCTGGTGGCTCCCCGCCCTTGTCGCCGTTCTCATGGCCGTCCTGCCCGTTGCCGCCGGTGCACCGCTCACGGCGGAGCAAGCCCGCGATGCCGTGCTTGCCAGCCAGGAGCGCATGGCCGAGCAGCAGGGCGCGGAGCTCTCAGAGGAGCAGCGGGCTCAGATGGAGAGTCTCGTCGCCTCCCCCCTCATCGTCGTCGTCTTTCCAGCCGTTGCCGCCGTAGTCGGCCTGCTGATCGGCTGGATCGTCTGGTCCGGGAGTCTGTACCTGGTTGGGATGGTCGTCGGAGGTCGGAGCACGTTTGGCGCCCTTTTCGGCATGGTCGTCTGGACCTGGCTTCCCTACGCCGTGCGCGGCGCTCTCCAGGCGCTCTTCATTCTCCTGAGCGGTCAGCTGATCACCCAACCGGGCCTCTCCGGACTCGTCTCGGCCCCATCGTCGGTCGAGGAGGTGATGGCCGCGCCTCCGAGCCTCGGACAGCTCGCGCTCTCGTCCTTTCTTGGGCGCATTGACCTGTTTCTTATCTGGCGGCTGGTCCTCCTCGTCACGGGCGTGACCGTCGTGATGCGGCTTCGCCCCCGGAAGGGACTGCTCATCATCGTCGGCCTCTGGATCCTGCTGACGGCACTCGGCCTGATTCCCACGCTGGTCGGCGGTATGTTCAGCGGGATGGTGGCGGGGACTTGAGCGACCAACCGTTCATCCGCGTCGAGGACGTGCACCGCGACTTCCATATGGGTGAGGAAACCGTCCACGCTCTCGACGGCGTGAGCCTCAGCGTGGTGCAACAGGAATCGCTCAGCGTCCTGGGGCCCTCGGGCTCAGGCAAGTCGACGCTGCTCTATCTCCTGGGCGGTCTCGACCACTGCGATGCCGGCCGCATATGGGTGCGAGGTCAGGAGATCACAGCGCTGGACGAGAACGGACTGGCCAGCTACCGGCGCCAGCAGGTCGGCTTCGTCTTCCAGTCGTTCAATCTGATTACCACGATGACGGCCTTGGAAAACGTTATGTTCCCTATGATCTTCGCCCGGGTCCCCGCGGCCCGCCGCCGGGAACGGGGTGAGCGCGTCCTCAAGATGGTGGGCCTCGCCGACCGTATGGATCACAGGCCGACAGAGCTCTCCGGGGGCCAGCAGCAGCGCGTCGCCATGGCCCGGGCCCTCGTTAACGACCCCGCCCTCGTCCTCGCCGACGAGCCCACCGGGAATCTGGACAGCCAGACCGGAGCCGAGGTGATGGCCATTCTCTCCCGGCTGAACGAGGAGCAAGGGTGCACCCTGGTGGTCGTCTCTCACGACCCCCTGGTGGTCGAATACACCAGCCGGTCCATTCATCTACTGGACGGGCACGTCGTCGACGGGTCACCCGCCGTTGTGAGCCCCCTTGAAGGAGGATAGGATGCGCAGGACACTCTCTCTCGCGGCCGTTCTCATCATCGCCGGCGCTGCGGTAGTGCTGTCTTCTGGCGTCGTGGCCGCCAGCCCCCCGCGGGTGGAGATCAGCCACGTTGAACCGGCCAACGTTTCCACAGAGACAGGCGGGACCGTCAGCATCTACGGCACCGGTTTCACGACCCAAACCCTGGTCCGACTGAAGGGGTACAACGTCCTCCCGACGACGTTCATCAACGAGACCCTCGTCCAGGCCAACGTGGCAGCTGGTGCCCCGGCCGGCACGTACGACCTGGTGGTGAGCGCATCAGGCACCTTCACCGGAGCCGATGACGTGGCAGAGCTGACCGAGGCGGTCACGTTGGTGGGACCGACGCCCGTGCCGAAGCCCACGGGGATCCCCACCCCCAAGCCCACCACGCCGCCCGGCCGGCCCGTGCTAACCATCCGCAACTACAGTGTCGAGCCGAGCCGCGTCGTGGTCGGGCGTGAGTTCGTCGTCCGCATCGACATCTACAACGCTGGCAGCCGGGCTGGCGAGAACACGATGGCCACCTTCCCGGGCGGCACCTTCCTCCCCGTGGGCGAGACCGGCCACCTCTTGTGGCAGCTCCACATCAACGACACGGCCGTCGTCACGCAGCGCATGCGGGTCCCCACCGGGCTTAGCTCGGGCAGCTACAATCTGCAGGTCAACCTCAGCGCCAACGACTGGGAGGGGAACCACTTCGAATACCCCGAGACCGTCGCGGTCGAGGTCATCGGCCTCGGAAACGGTCGCCCACGCCTGGTTATTGATGAGACCCGGACGGAACCAGAGATCCTGGGGCCGGGCGACGCGTTCAGTCTCACGCTGGGTCTCATCAATTCCGGGGACCGGACCGCGACGGACCTGCTGGTCGGCGTCGCATCGCCCGAGATTGCCGTGCCCGGCAGTGGGAGCAACGTCGTAGCCGTGGAGCGCGTAGACATCAACGGCAACGCGGTGGTCACGCTGCCGCTGGTTCTCGGCCAGGTGGCAGACGCCGGGCGCGTGAACCTCGACGTGGCGCTCGATTACGGCGACTATCACGGCGGAGCCTACGCCGAGCGACAGAGCATCGGCCTGGAGGTGAGCACGGCACTGGAGAACCGCCCTCAGCTTCTGGTGGAAAGCTACGAGACGGTGCCCGATCCCCTTTCGCCCGGTGGGCCGTTCACCCTCACGATAGAGCTCAACAACGTCGGGGGCGGTGAGGCCCAGCGCGTCATGGTGACCTTAGGCGGCGAGGGGGGTTCCGACCTTGGCCCCTTCGCCCCGCGGACCTCCGGCAACGTTCGCTTCGTCGACAGGCTGCCCGCCGGGGACGGTGTTGACGTCGTGCAGCAACTGATCGTGGATGGGTCGGCGGATCCAGGGGCCTACACGCTCCCCATCTCCCTGGCATACGACGACGTGCGCGGGACCCGCCACGTTGACGACCAGCGCATCAGCCTCCTCGTCCGCCGCCAGCCTCACCTGCGGATTGGTTTCTTCCGCCCGGTGGAGGACGCCCTGGAGGACACGCCTTTCGAGCTGCCCATCGACGTGACGAACATCGGGCGGACCTCGCTCAACGTCAGCACCGTCGTGGTAACCAGCGAGGACCTGGAGATCCAGGACGGCTCCCTCTACGTCGGCCCCCTGGATGGGGGCACAACCGGCTCCCTGGAGGCGACAGCCGTCGCGGAGACGGCCGGCACCGTAGAGGTGGTCGTCGCCGTCCACTACCTGGACGATTTCGACCAGCCGCAGACGATCACCGAGACGTTGACGGTGGAGGTCGATGCGCCTGTTGAGGAGACCATCGATGAGGAGGCCGAGGAGGCTGTGGGCGGCTTCTGGCAGAGGGTTTTGCGCGTCCTGCAAGGCCTGCTAGGCCTGGGGAGCTGATCGTTGGCGCCTCGCGACCTGGTCCGGCTGGTGCTGGCCAACCTCCGCCGTATGAAGGCGCGGGTGGCGATGACGGCCATCGGCGTCGTCATCGGCACGGCGGCGGTGGTGGTGTTGATCTCGCTGGCCGCTGGCCTCCAGAGGAGCGCCACCCAGGACTTGGGTTCCATCGGGGACCTGACCCGCATCACCGTCTTTCCGGGGTCCTTCATGCGCAGCTTTGGCGCCGTGTCGAGCCGCACCGACGAAGGCGTTCTCGATGACCGCGCCCTTGAGGACTTCCGGGACCTCCCCGGCGTGACGGCGGTCACGCCCTGGGTCTCTCTCTCAGGAGGTGCCGTACTGCGCCTGAACCGGCTGACCGCCGGCGCGCAGGTGGTCGGCCTCGACCCCGGCGCCGTCAATGAGCTCTCTTTCGAGTTGGCGAGCGGTATGGACCGTCTTGGGCGGTGGCA
>Ga0180434_10004081_pt1 | contig 18011 bp, 14 predicted proteins | sample SS_ome_7_FD_132453 | JGI IMG/M metagenome (GOLD analysis project Ga0180434, IMG submission 132453) | Hypersaline lake sediment archaeal communities from the Salton Sea, California, USA - SS_1_D_2 metaG | ecosystem: Environmental > Aquatic > Non-marine Saline and Alkaline > Hypersaline >...
ATGAAAATTTATATTTTAAAAGAAAACAATAAATTATGATTACAGCTGTTCACTTTTTGTCGCTGAATCGTCATTCTGGCGCACGCCAGAATCCAGTAAAACCGACGGCTTCTTTTATTGCGCCGTGAACGCGCTTCGTGCACGTGCTCGTAAACGTGCGCGTGCTCGGTACTTTTTGTGTATTGCCATTTTCACCATAGAACAAGTCCCTGAAGATCTCAAAAAAACCAACAGCCCTTGGATCCTTATCATTTATCGTTCCCGTATCCGCGCCGCAGCGTCGGCGGCCGCTTCTTTTATTTCCGGATTGTCCGATGCGTCGGCCAGAGACCGCAGCCGGGGCAGGATGGAGGCATCCGCCGCCTCTCCCAGCATGTAGATGATGTCTCCCTTGATCGTGTCCGGAACGTCTGAATAACGTTCCAAGAGCGGCTCGATTAACCGGGCCGCCAGCCAAGGACTGCTGTCGGCCAGTTCCTCGAAAGCGGCCATGGCCCCCAGGCGGATGGAAAAAGCCTCGTGGCACAACAGATCCAGAAAAACGGGAAATACGGCTTCTGCTTCCTGCATCCATTGCGCCAGACGGTAGGCGTCGCCGTTTTCGATCAGGGCGACCAGTGAATCAATGCCCAATGCCGCAGGGTCCCGCTTCTGGATCACGTTCGCCACTTCCGCCGCATCCACCGCTCCGGTCCATCGGAAACGACCGTCAAGGATCAGCGTCGGCACCGCGTTGATGTCGTCTTTTTCCGCGTCCTCCGGGAACCGGGCGGCATCCATAATCGTGAGTCGGATGTTGCGGCTGTAAAGCGCCATCGGAAAAAGCCGGCGGATCATGAGGGGGCAGTGGGGGCAGGCCGGCGACACATAAAGCTTCAGGTCCGCCGGCATGTCGATGTCGGCGGTATGCAGCGCCGGGGGTCTGTTTTCCGCTGGTTTTCCCTGTGAAAGGCTGGTGAGCATCTCCAGAAAAGGGGGCAGCGCGGTGCCGGTGGGCGGGGACCGGAAGTGAATGGTCCTGTCCACCAGCAGGGCCGATTCGGCCGGGGGATCGACGTTTTCGCGGCGGATCGCCAGATGGGGGGCCAGCCCGGCCAGTTCGCCGGCAAATTCCTGCAGGGCCCGGGCGGCACCGTCGCCGGCCGTCTGAAGTCTGATGGTGAGGGGTTGGTCCAAACGGGTGTTCAACCGGGAAATCTGCTCCGCCTCGTGGGGGGATATCATCGCCTTGTCTCCATAAATTTTCATGCGCTGCCGCGCTCGATGGGGACTGGAACCATGTCCTGATGTTGGATATCAGTGTTTCCCGTTTAAGACAATGCATGAAAATACAAATATTTTGCTTATTTTTTCAATCTATGGCATTTTTGGAATGACGGTTTCAATTCAACATTCAACATTCATAATTCATAATTGCTTTTCCCATGATCTCTTTACCGCCGGATTGGCCATTGAAGCGCATCGACGACTACCGCTGGGAGCTGCCGCAAAAAGGCGGTATGCGCGTGCCGGGACGGGTTTACGCCACCTTTGAGATGCTTTCGACGGCGGCCGCCGCCGAACCACTGAAACAGGTGGCCAACGTGGCGGCACTGCCGGGAATTGTGGGTGCGTCCCTGGCCATGCCCGACATGCACTGGGGCTACGGATTTCCCATCGGCGGGGTGGCGGCTTTTGACTGGGATCAAGGCGTCGTCTCCCCGGGCGGCGTGGGATACGACATCAACTGCGGTGTGCGGCTGGCCGGAACGGCATTGACCGAAGCAGACATCCGCCGGCACTTGCCGGAAATCGTCACCGCCCTCTATCAGGGCATCCCCTGCGGCGTGGGTTCGACCGGACCGATCAACCTTTCTTTCAGCGAAGAAAAAAAGGTGCTGCGGCAGGGCAGCCGCTGGGCGGTGTCCCGGGGACTTGGAGCGGCGGAGGACCTTGAGCGGACCGAAGACGGCGGATGCCTGCCGGACGCGGACCCGGACCTGGTCAGTCGACGGGCCCTTGAACGGGGCAAAAAGCAGCTGGGCACCTTGGGATCCGGCAATCACTTTCTCGAGCTCGGGGTGGTGGAAAAAATTTATGATCCCCAAACGGCCGCCGCGTTCGGGCTTTTCGAACAGCAGGTCACCCTGATGCTGCACTCCGGCTCCCGCGGCCTGGGTTACCAGATTTGCGACGACTTTTTAGCGGCCATGGCCAAGAAAATCCCCCGGCTGGATTTTGACCTGCCGGACCGACAGCTGGCGTGCGCACCGATCGCTTCCGAGAGCGGCCGGCGCTATCTCGGCGCCATGGCGTGCGCCGCCAACTACGCCTGGGCCAATCGGCAAATCATGATGCACCGCTGCCGGGACATCCTGCAGAAAACGCTGGGCATCCCCCCCGCCGCCCTCCAACTGCGCCTGCTTTACGATATCTGCCACAACATCGCCAAAAAGGAAACCCACGTCGTTCAGGGCCGTCGCCGCCTTTTGTGCGTGCACCGCAAGGGCGCCACCCGGGCATTTGCCCCGGGCCACGAGGCCCTGCCCGCCGTTTATCAGGCGACCGGCCAGCCGATATTGATTCCGGGGGATATGGGTACCGCATCCTATGTTCTGGCCGGAACGCAAACCGCCATGCAGGAAACCTTCGGATCGACCTGCCACGGCGCCGGCCGCCTGCTCAGCCGCAGCGCCGCCAAAAAAAAGAGCCGGGGACGCTCCATTCAAGACGAACTGGAAAAACGGGGGATCCTGGTCCGCTGGACCGGACGTTCCACCCTGGCCGAAGAAATGCCGGAGGCCTACAAGGACGTGTCCCAGGTCGTTAACGTGGTTCACCGCGCCGGCATCTCAAAAAAAATCGCCCGATTACGGCCCATGGCCGTGGTCAAGGGCTGACATAAAAATACAGCGCCGCCAGCGCGATGGCAATGCGGTAATAGCCGAACACTTCCAGTCCGTAGCGGTTCAAATAGCGGATCATCCACTTGACGGCGGCAACCGCCGTAACGAACGCCAGGACGACGCCCAGCAGCATGGCGGCCGGATCGAGCAACGCCAGCATCTCCCCGCCGTGTTTCATCACGTCGTATGCGGTTGCGGCGGTCAGCGTGACGGCCCCCAGCAGAAAGCTGAATTCCACCGCCGCCTCCATGCGCAGGCCAAAGGCCAGTGCGCCGAGAATCGTGCTGAGGCTGCGGCTGACGCCCGGCCACATGGCCACACACTGGGCCACGCCGATCAGCAGCGCCGTGCGGGCATCCATTTCCTCGATGCCCCGGCCGCGATGCCAGTCGATGCGCCGGCGGCGCACGTAAACGCAAACCGCCAAAATGACCAGACCGCCGCCCAGCCAGCCGGCGATGACCGGATAAGGGCCGAAAAGATAGCGTTTAATCACCGGTTCCAGCACAAGGCCGGCGGCCACCGCCGGCAGCAGGGCCAGCGCTAGATGTGCGATCAGCCGCCGCCCCTGAGGGTCGCGATGGACGATTCCGGCGACCATTTTCTGAAAACGATGAAGGCACACCACCAGAATCGCCAGGATGGCGCCGAATTGAATACAGACAAGGTAGGCGTTCATCGCCGCCTGCCGGGAATCGGCCGCCGCATCCATTTGCGCCGGCCCGCCGAGGCCCAGAAGATCCCGGGTGATCAAAAGATGTCCGGTGGAGCTGATCGGCAGATATTCCGTCACCCCTTCCACGATGCCGAAGATGACGGCATCCGTCAGCGACATTTCTCCATCGACGGCCAGAACGCACCCTGGCGCCGCCATTGGCGTTAGCAGCAGCATGATCAGCCAAAATCCCAGAATTTTCCGCAGCCGCGAAAATCCCACTTTGTGATCCATCTTTGTCAGGGCGTTCATCCGATCCCGATCCAAGTGTATGGTTTACACAACGAAAAGTTCTTTCCCGGCACTTTTGCTTTTTTGACCCAATGATGTCAAGAGATCAAACATAAAATCAGCGCCGGCTGATTGTATTTGCTGATTGACATTCATCCGCCATAAAGGCTACGATTGTGGGAATAAGGTGTTGAAAATAAACGGCCGGCCACAAATCAGCCGCCGCCGTGCGCTTGATTCATCCATACCTTCATATCCAAAGGAGGCTGCTTTGTTGAATCCACAAATTTTCAGGGAATACGACATCCGGGGCATCGCCGGAAAGGACATGGATGATGCGGATGTCGCCCAGCTGGGCATGGCGGTCGGTACGTATCTCAGACGCCGGGGAAAACAGCATCTCACCGTCGGACGGGACTGCCGCCTGACATCCGAAGCGTATGCCCGGCGTCTCATCGAAGGTCTCACCGCCACCGGCTGTCATGTCACCGACATCGGCGTCTGCGCCACCCCGGTGGGTTATTTCTCCATCCGCCATCTTGAAAAAGAAGGCAACATCATGGTGACCGCCAGCCACAACCCGCCCGAATACAACGGTTTTAAAATCACCAGCGGTATGGATTCCGTCCACGGCCGACAGATTCAGGAAATATATGAAATCGTCAAGGCCGGGGATTACGAAAAAGGCGTCGGCGACGTGGAAACGGTTGAAATCCTGAAGCCTTACCAGGCATACATCCGCAACAACATCCATTTGTCCCGGCCGTTGAAAGTCGGCATCGATGCCGGCAACGGCACCGCCGGCATCAGTGCGCTGCCGATTTTAAAGGACCTTGGCTGCGAGGTGCACGATCTTTACTGCGATATGGACGGCACCTTTCCCAACCATGAAGCCGATCCGACCGTCGCTGAAAACATGCGCGAACTGATCGATCTGGTGACCGCCGAGAAGCTGGACATCGGTTTCGGCTATGACGGAGACGGCGACCGCATCGGCGTGGTGGACAACCGCGGGCAATTGATTTACGGCGATCGTCTGATGATCATTTTCGCGCGCGAAATTTTGAGCCGCAAACCCGGTGCGACCTTTATCGGCGAGGTCAAGTGCTCCCAAACGCTTTATGACGATATCGAAAAGCACGGCGGCCGGGCCATCATGTGGAAAACCGGCCACAGCCTCATCAAGCATAAGATGAAAGCGGAACAGGCCGCGCTTGCCGGCGAAATGAGCGGCCACATTTTTTTCGCGGACCGCTACTACGGCTACGACGATGCGGTGTATGCCACCTGCCGCCTGCTGGAAATTCTGGCCAACACCGGCAAAACCATCAGCGAACTTCTAGCCGACGTACCCGACACCTATTCCACGCCGGAGATTCGGGTGGAGTGCCCGGATCACATCAAGTTCGATGTCGTCCGACAGGTGACCGAACATTTCCGCCGCATTCACGAGGTGATCGACATCGATGGCGTGCGGGTGCTGTTTCCCGACGGATGGGGCCTTGTGCGCGCATCCAACACCCAGCCGGCCCTGGTGCTGCGCTTTGAGGCCCTGTCCCGCAATGCACTGGCCCGTATCAAAGAACAGTTGGAAAGCGTGCTTGTCGACATCCAGCGGCGAGTGTAAACCGCGAGACCATCGATGACCGCGCATCAGCTGGACAAAAAAATATTCGGAACGCTGTTCTTCTCCATTTTCACCGCCGTGACCGGCGTCGGCATTGTGGTGCCCCTTTTGCCGGTCTACGCCGGCAATCTGGGTGCCAGTGGATTGTATATCGGCTTGATCTTCGGCGCCTTTTCGCTTTCCCGGACCTTTCTTCTGCCCTATTTCGGCCGCCTGTCCGACCGCAAGGGACGTAAAAAAATCATCGTTGCCGGTCTGCTGGGCTACACCCTGGTCTCCATCGGCTTTATTCTGGCGCCCAACGTCGAAGCGCTCATTCTGGTGCGGTTCCTGCAGGGCATCGCCTCCTCCATGATGATGCCGGTGATTCAGGCCTATGTCGGTGATATCACCCCGCGTGGACGCGAGGGCTTCACCATGGGGCTGTTCAACATGTCGTTGTTTATGGGCCTAAGTCTCGGGCCTGTCATCGGCGGCAGCATCAACGACCACCTGGGCCTGCCGGCTGCGTTTCTCTGCATGGGGCTGCTGTCTTTTGTGGGCTTCTGTCTGAGCCTCTTTTTCCTTCCTCCCGTAAAACAGGAAAGGATCAGATCCGCCGAAGGACCGGTCACGAGCTGGCAGCGACTTATCGCCGATAAAGACGTGATCGGACTGTTTGCTTTTCGGGTAACCTACACGGCCTGTATCGGCATCATGTGGGGGTTTTTGCCGATATTGGCCGACAGGCGCTTTCAGCTCTCCAGCGGGGCCATCGGCTTTCTGGTCATGCTGGGCGTCTTAATCAGCGGCCTGATTCACCTGCCAATGGGGTATGTGGCCGACCGCCTGAACCGCAAGTTGATGATCATGGTCGGTGGGCTGTTGGTCGCCGGCGCCATGCTGTATTACGCCGGCGCCGACAGTATGCACGACCTTATCGCCGGCAGCATTCTCTTCGGGCTGGGCGGCGGCATCTCGATGCCGGCTCACATGGCCATCGCCGTCTTCAAAGGCAACGAAGCCGAAGCCATGGGTTCTTTGATGGGAATCATGACCATGGGGCACAGCCTCGGCATGCTCGCCGGCTCGATGCTGGCCGGCCTGATGATGGATCTGTTTTTTTTAAGCGACGCGTTTTTCTTCGGTGCCCTCATCATGGTGTTCGGCGCGCTGGTCTTCTTTTTTCTGACCCTGCAGTGCCAACAGGAGACATCCACCGCCTGAAGTATGCCCTTGTCGACATCGGCGTCATGCGATCCCCTTTAGCGCGATGTCCGCGGCATGCCCATGAAAGATGCAAGGAATCGGGGGATTACATTTCCTCGGGCGTAAAGGCCACCACCGCATCGATGGCGACCGCATCGGTCAAAAGCATCACCAGGCGGTCGATGCCCAGGGCACAGCCGGCGGCCGGCGGCATGTGCGCCAGAGACTGCAGGAAGGCTTCCGGCATGGGCTGCGGCGGCTTGCCCGTCCGGCGCCGCAACTTCTGTTCAGCAGCGAATCTCCGCCGCTGCTCAACCGGATCCGTCAGCTCCGAAAAGCCGTTGGCCAGTTCCATGCCGGCGATGTACAGCTCGAAGCGCTCGGCCAGATGCGGTGCTTCCGCCTTTTGGCGCGCCAGCGACGCGTGCGCCAGCGGATAGTCATACAGAAACAGCGGCCGTCCGCGTCCCAAATGCGGTGCGATGTCCAGCGCGATGATGTCGTCAAATCGATCCTGCGCCAATGCCGTTGCCATCGACATGGGGGCGTACCGTTCAAATGCCTCCTGCACCGTCATGCGCCCCCAGGGGGCGGCCAGTCGGACTACCTGCTTTTGATACCGGATGGTTTCCCCGCATCCCGCCGCGGCGGCAGCGGAGAAAAACAGCCGTTCACATTGCGTCATCAGATCCTTGTAGTCGGCATGCGCCGCGTACCACTCCAGCAGCGTCATCTCCGGCAGGTGCAGGGTCCCTCTTTCCCCTTTGCGAAAGCATTTGCCGATCTGGTACAAAGCCGGGTATCCGGCCGCCAGCAGGCGTTTCATGCACAGCTCGGGTGAGGCCCTAAGAAACCATCCGCCGGACGGCTGCGGATCGATGTGGGCCTCCGGCGCCGGTGCCGCAATGCGCACCGGCGTTTCCACCGCCATAAAACCCCGGCCGTCGAAATATTCGGCGACGGCGCGCAGGATGTCGGCCCGCCGCGCGAGATTTTTTCGGATGCGCGTCTGCCTGAAAATGCCCATTGAAACGCTTTCGGTCCGTCGTCCGTCCATCACGCCGTGTCCGTCCACGGCGCGTTTTCATCGTTTCGCCAACCGCTGACAGCCAACGACAGGTCGCTTATTTCTTAGCGCGTTTGTCAGAATTAGGTTCCGTTAGCGGTTCTGGCTGCATTGCCTCAGAGAATAGACCCACCTGCCCGTCTTGAGATGCAAACGCGCTATCATACCGGTTGTCATAACGCCCGGAAGTATCTGTAAACCGTAATCGCCGATATCGCCATCCAGCAAGACCAAACGGAACATTTTTATGACAACCGGTGTAACAGTTCTGCCCAAAAATCACAAACGCAGCAAACGCTGGCCGATATATTGTTGACTGAAGGTGTAAAAAAGCATAGTAGAAAAAGTTTATGGTTTTATGTTGCGCCCGCTTAAGGGGGCCACGGGTCACACAAGGATCAGGATTCAAATGATACAGCGCATTCGAGGATTCAAAGACATTCTGCCGGCGGAAATCAACATCTGGCAACACATCGAAAAAACGGCGGCGGCGCTTTTCGCCGATTTCGGCTTTCGGGAAATCCGCATCCCCATTATGGAAAAGACGGCGCTGTTCGCCAGAAGCATCGGTGAAGACACGGACATCGTGGAAAAGGAGATGTACACCTTTGCCGACCGCAAGGGGGACTTGATCACCCTGCGGCCGGAGGCCACGGCATCCGTCTGCCGCGCCTATCTGCAGCACAAAATGTATGCCGAGGATCCGGTTCAAAAATTTTACACCATCGGCCCCATGTTCCGGCGTGAGCGGCCGCAGAAAGGGCGCTACCGACAGTTTTACCAGATCAACGCCGAAATTTTCGGCGTCGCCTCGCCCCTGGCGGATGTGGAGCTGATTTATCTGCTGCAGCTTTTGTTTGCGCGTCTGGCGGTGGGCGATACCGAGGCGCACATCAACTCTCTGGGGTGCCCGACCTGCCGTCCCGCCTTCAAAACCGCCCTGACGGCCTTTCTGGATTCCCGCGCCGATGCGCTCTGCAGCGACTGCCTGCGGCGCAAAGACCGCAACCCGCTGCGGGTGCTGGATTGCAAGGTGCCGACCTGCCGGGAAGCCATGGCGGATGCGCCCTCCATATTGGATCACCTCTGCGGCGAATGCGACCGGCACTTTAAAGAAGTGATGCGTTCGCTGAAAGCGCTGAAGGTCCCTTTTTTCGTCGACAAACGCCTGGTGAGGGGACTGGACTACTATACGCGCACGACATTTGAAATGCAGACCCGTTCTCTGGGGGCCCAGAGCGCCGTCGCCGGCGGCGGCCGCTATGACGGTCTGCTGAAGATTCTAGGCGGGCCGGACACCAGCGCCACAGGCTTTGCCATCGGCTTTGACCGCTTGGCGGAGATCGCCGCTCTTGACCAGAGCACCGACGCCCGCAAACCGGATCTGTTTATTGCGGCCCTGGGCGACACCTGCCGCGCGCTGGCCTTCCAGTGGTGCTGCGCGCTGGCAAAAGACGGTGTGTGGACGGAAATGGATTTTGAAAGCCGAAGCCTGAAAAGCCAGATGAAGCGGGCCGACAAAATCGACGCCGCATACACCTTGATTCTGGGAGACGACGAACGCGAAAAGGAAAAGGTTCTGCTGCGCAACATGGCCAGCGGAGAGCAGACGCATCTGCGCCTGGAACAAATGCCCGGTGCGGTTGCGTCCGTTATTTCCCGGCCACCGGCCGCGACGCACAACCCTTAACCCCCTGCACAGGACGCGCCGCAAAAGGCCGGCGCAATCGGAAGAGAGGAGCTTACAACGTGGCGATCGACATTCTCGGAAATATGCGGCGGACCCACACCTGCTGCGAACTCAACGCATCCGACATCGGCCGTCAGGTCGCTTTGATGGGATGGGTGCAGCGCCGACGCGACCACGGCGGCGTCATTTTCGTCGATTTGAGAGACCGGGAAGGGATGACCCAGGTGGTTTTCAACCCGGCGGTCGACCCCGCCGTGCACGCCAAGGCGCATGCCATCCGCAATGAATATGTCATCGGCGTCACCGGCCGGGTGGATCCCCGGCCGGACGGAATGATCAACCCGAATCTGACCACGGGTGAAATCGAAGTGACGGTCAGCGAGCTGAAAATTTTGAACACGGCCGGGACGCCGCCGTTCATGATCGAAAACCGGGTGGACGTCTCCGAAACCATACGGTTGAGCCACCGCCACATCGATCTGCGGCGGCCGGCCTTTCAGCAGAACATCCTGCGCCGGCATCAGGCCGCCGCCGCCGTGCGTGAATTTTTTAACCGCAATGGGTTTATCGATATTGAAACCCCCTTTCTGACCCGTTCCACACCGGAGGGCGCCCGGGACTACCTTGTGCCCAGCCGCGTCAACCCCGGGCAGTTTTACGCCCTGCCCCAGTCGCCCCAAATTTTCAAACAACTGCTGATGATCGCCGGCTTTGACAAGTACTATCAGATCGTCCGCTGCTTCCGGGACGAAGACCTGCGCGCCGACCGGCAGCCCGAGTTCACCCAGATCGATATTGAAATGTCTTTTGTCGGCGAAGACGATGTCATGGAACTGGGTGAAAACATGATGCGCCATGTTTTCGACAAGGTGCTGGGCACCACTCTGGCGACGCCCTTTGACCGTCTGACCTATGATCAGGCGGTCGACCGCTACGGACTGGACAAACCGGACACCCGTTTCGGCCTCGAACTGACCGACATCACCGACATCGTGCGCGGCTCGGGTTTCAAGGTGTTTGCCGCCGCGGCGGCCAAGGGCGGCCTTGTCAAGGCGCTGAATGCCAAGGGATGTATTGATTTTTCACGCAAGGACATCGATGACCTGGCCGCGTTTGTCGCCGTATACCAGGCCAAAGGACTGGCCTGGATCAAGGTGCGGCCGAACGAATGGCAGTCGCCCATCACCAAATTCTTCAGCGACGAGGAAAAATCGAAACTCCAGCAGCGGCTCGACATGCAGCCCGGCGATCTGGTGTTTTTCGTCGCCGATCAGCCCAAAATCGTCAATGAGGCCCTGGGCCATCTGCGCAACCACCTGGGGCGCAAGCTGGGGATGATCGACGACGGCATTTTTCAGTTTGTCTGGGTCACCCATTTCCCTTTGCTGGAATATGACCCGCTCGAAAAGCGCAACCAGGCCCTGCACCATCCCTTCACCGCCCCGCTGGAATCCGACTATGACAAGCTCGAAACCGACCCGTTGTCCGTCAAATCCCGGGCCTACGATCTGGTGCTGAACGGCTTTGAAATCGGCGGCGGCAGCATCCGCATCCATCAAAAAGAAGTGCAGCAGCGCGTTTTTGATGCACTGGGCCTGGATCCCGCCACCTATGACGATAAATTCGGTTTTCTCATATCCGCCCTTACGTCCGGCGCCCCGCCGCACGGCGGCATCGCCTTCGGCTTTGACCGCCTGGTGATGCTGATGTGCGGCGAAACATCCATCAGAGACGTCATCGCCTTTCCGAAAACACAGAAAGCCGCCTGCCTGCTGACCCAGGCGCCCTCGAGCGCCACCCGGCGGCAGCTGGACGAACTGTTTCTGAAAACCAAAAATTAAAATAGGGTTGCCGGTTTGTTTCTAAACAGTCGAATCCGGAGGCAGGTCAGGGGACCAGCCACAGGGCCGCATCCGTCAGCTTGTTGGTCACGTAGCGCGACACGCTGCCCATGAAAAAGGACTTGTCCATCCCGCGGCGGCCGACGACAATGGTGCCGAATGTTCCCTTGGCGGCAACCTCCATAATCGCTTTTCCCACCTGCCGCCCGCCTTTGACGGACATCGTTTCGATTTGACCGCGCTGGAGGCCGGCGGATTCAAACTTTTTCACGGCCTGCGGATAAAAGCGGTCGATGCAGGCCTGGTCGGCCCGCTGGACCATCGCTTCCAGTTCATCGCCGGTAGACGCGTCCAGGTCGACCTCGCAGAAGTTCCGGGCGCTGCCGACCACATGCAGCAGGATTATGCGGGTTTTGGCATTGCCGGACAACATGAAGCCGACATGATCCACGGCGCGCATGGATGCGGTGGAGCCGTCGACGGCCAGCAGGATGTCCCCCGTCGGCCGGCCGTCCACCAGCCAGACCGGAACGACCTGTGCCTGCTCCAGTATATCGGCGGTCACGCTGCCCGAATAAAGTTTCTCCAGACCGGACTGGCGCCGCCGACCCACCACGATCGCATCATAGCGCCCATGCTGCGCGGCTTCAATGATGTCCTTTGCATATCCGTGCTGCCGCATCTGGGTCCGCGTTTCAATACGGTCGGCGGCAATGCCGCGGGTGGTCATTTCGCTGGAAAAGTCCAGCAGCAGCCGGCGGGCGGCCTGGTTGTTTTTTTCAAAAACGCCGTCCAAACGCTTGCGGGCGGCCGCACTCTTCTTGGCCTCGTCCTGTAGAAAAAGAGAAATCATCGGCTGAACGTGATAAAGCACGAAGTGCAATTCCGGCACGGCATCCGCCATGTCGATCACATACTGCAGCGCCCGTCTGGACGGATCGGAATGATCAAGAGCGATCAATACTTTTTTCTGCATGGCACACCTCCTGATGGGTTTGCGCGTTTGTTATCCGCCTGCATTCATGGCCGTCAACGCGTCCTGATTCTCACCGGGTTCCGCCGCTTGAGGGGCGATCGCGACGGGTGACGGGACCGAGCTGCGGATAATCGCGTCGGAATTTTTCTATAACGGGCAACAGCCGTTGCAGCCGGCCGGCGTCCAGCGGATCGAGCACCGGCAGCCCCAGCGTTTTTTCCAAACCCCGCTCCACGGCTTTCAATTCATGCTTTGTGCCGCCGGTTCGGTTGAGGGTTACGGCCAGAACATCGGCCCCGTAAAGCCGGATCAGTTCAATTTCCGATTCCAGATCCGGCAGGCGCGTACCGATGTGCGCCTGATCTTCGTAATGAATGCGGAACGGTGCGTGCTGCAGAATCACCCCCCTGGCATCGGCCGAAATGATCAGCTCCGATCCGCAGGGGCCGGACGGATTGCGCAGGCCCGACTGGCCCTCGATCAGCATCAGGTCCGGGGATGCGTTCTGTTGACATTCCAGAATCGCCCACTCCAGTTCGCCCGACACGTAATCGTTGAGCGTGGCATCCAAAATAAAACCGTATTCCGAGCCCTGCATCCAGCCGGTCTGCCCGGTATAGATCATCTCCGCCGCAAGCCCGCTCTGCCGGCAGAGCTCCAAAATCAGCCGGCAGGTGGTGCGCTTGCCCAGCGCACAATCCGTCCCCAGAACCGCGATGCGGGGCGTTTCCACATCAAAAATCCGGCCGCTCCAGAAATGGAGCTCCTCCTGGTTCCTGGGCCGCCGGACATCGAAAATCTCCGCCCCGGAACGGGCCGCCGCCGCTGATATCTCCGGATGCGCGCTCAGCCGCTGGTGCATACTGTTTACCACGGAAATGCCCCGGTTCACAACATCCAGAAGAAGATTGATCCACGTATCCGGCAGACGGCCGCCGCTGACGGCGACGCCGATGATGGCGACGTCGGGGATCCCGACGGCCGCCAGGGCCGCGTCCATGTCTACATAAACCGGTATCCCGCGCTTGCGGCCGTCCAGCAGCTCACCTGCATCCCGGCCGGCGAAGGCTGAATCCACGATTCCCAATATTTTAAAGCGGTTCGACTCCCGAATCAGGCCATGTGCGACCTTGGCGTCGCTTGTTCGCAATCCGCCGTTGGTCAGAATCAAGGCGTTACCCCGCAGACGGGACAGCCGATGGGTAGCGCCCATTGGACTCGCTCCTTTTTAGCGCCAAATCAATCTGATGCATTTTTCAAGTGAAAAGCGACGGCCGCCTGTCTGTGTGCCGGGCAATTTAGCGCTTGACACCCTGTCTCTTTCTGGCATGGTATACCGGTTGTCATCATGATGTTCCGTTTGGCATGGGTTGAATTACAAGCGCGGCAATGCCACATCAGCGCTGCTGTAAAGCGGCATGACAACCGACATGCTGGAATAATGGTCAAACCGCATAATTTATGTGTCTGGGTCAAGGCGTTTGGAATCCGTTTTTACGATTTCTCCATGGCGTTGTTTATCCCATGAATCGCCGAATTTTTCAAGGTAATGGCGTGCAGCGTACCCATTATTCCAGTATTCCAACATTCCAATTGGGAGCGGAGCGAACGAAGTTCTTTCATCATTGAATAGCGGCGAAGGAGCGGAACGCATGGAGCTGACATCCCGGCTGCACGCCTTTTTGTGGACCTTGTCCGGTGCCAACAACTGCAACACGTATCTGATCCGATCCGAAAAAAACATCCTGATCGACCCGGGACACGCCGCCCATTTCGACCATGTCCGGCGGCAGCTGAAAGACCTGGAACTCACCGAACAGGATATCGATCTCATCATCTGCACCCACGCCCATCCGGACCACATGGAAGCCGTCACCCTCTTTCAGGACACACCGGCCCTTTTTGCCATCCACGCCGCAGAATGGCGGCTGGTCCGGGAAATGGCCGCTTACCTCCGGACAGCCATGGATGTGGAACCGCAGCGTTTCGAGCCGGATTTTTTTCTCGAAGAAGGGGATCTCACCCTAGGGGACATTCGGCTGAAGGTTTACCACACCCCGGGCCACGCGCCGGGCGCTGTCACGCTTCTGTGGCCGGAAAGCAGGGCGCTGTTCACCGGCGATCTGATCTTCTAAGACGGCCTGGGGCGCACGGATTTGCCCGGCGGGGACAGCGAAGATCTCAAACAGAGCATCCGCCGCATGGCGTCAATGGATGTCGCGTGGCTGCTGCCCGGTCACGGCGACGTGATCTCCGGTGCTGCGTCGGTCAAAGCCAATTTCGAACAGGTGGAGCGCATGTGGTTTGCGTATCTTTAGAGCGTTTGAGAGCATATTGTCCCGTCAGCGGCGGTTGCCGGAATCCATCGGATTGTTGACGGGTTTGCCGGTAATGAGAGACAAACGCTCTATCATTTTAAAAACCAAACAAAGGGTTTTATTTATTCACACACCGCCGCGGTCAGGCGGTCTTCCGCTTCCCGCCGCAGCGCGGATAGATCGTCGCGGCAGCGCCGGTCTTTCCGAGGATTGGGCGACACCGCCGAACCCGCAATGCCATGCGCCTGGATCAGACGGCGCCGCAGCCGTCGTTCGGCCGTTTCAATGCATTCGTCCCGCCGGGTGCGGTATGTCTTGAGAATGTCCGCCAGCGATCGGCTGATCTCCGGTGCCAGCCGGGCCATCAAATCCAACCAGCGCCCGGGATTCCCATCAGGTTCGATCCGCCTGCGCACGGCGTTACGCAGCGCCGTTTGATCGTTGAAGCGCATGGACTGCTGCAGCCGGCCGATTTCCGCCTGCAATCTGTCGAGACCGTAACCGCCGTCTGCGTATTTTTGCAGCAGACCCTGCAGCCGCTTTTCGTATTCATCCCGCTGCTGCCGGGCCTTTTCCTCGTCGGACAGCGACATGTTCTGCGTCCGCTCCATCACCAGATCCAAGGTGCTTTTAATTTCACCCATACACGAAGCCCTTCTGGAACAATTCCGGATAAGCTATCGATATCAAAAACTTAATTGGCTTGAAGCTTGAACGTATTACAACTTGGAAAGGTTGTCAAGCACCGGCGCTTTCATCCGGGTGATTGCAGAATTCAGGCTGCGGCCGCCGTGAATAGACGACCGCAAACGTTCGGCCGTCCCGCACTTCGGCCTGTACGGGATCGTTCAGCAGCAGGTTCTTTTCCTGGGCGGTGATGACCGGAAAGCCGTAGTGCCGGTTGCAGTGTTTGAATGAGCCCCCGGCCTCGCGCCGGGCGGCCACAAAATCCATATGGGCGGAGAGCCGGCGGGTGATGACGCGGCGGGACACATCGACAACAACATCGCCGATACCCGCGACAAGTGTCTTGAAGGCGGTGTCGATTTCGTAGCCGATGCTGCTGCGGCCGGCGGCCGCGGCGGCGGCGGTCGTCGTGCCGGTGCCCAGAAAGGGGTCGAGCACCGTATCGTGTTTGACCGAATACATGTTGATCAGCCGATAGGCCAGCGCAAAGGGAAAGGCGCCGCTTCTTTTGCGGGCGTCTTTGTCGTTCAGGGCCTGGGGGGTTCCCTTGACATCGAACCAGACATCCGAAAACCAGCGGTTGCGCTCCTCCCAGAAAAGGGCGCTTTCGTGGCGGTTTTCCTTTTCAGACTGCCGTCTGAAGATCCGCTTGCCGCCTTTGCGCAGCACCAGAATGTATTCGTGCTCCAGGGTGACGTAGGCCCCCGCCGGCAGCATGCCGGATCCCATGAACTTGTTGGGCGCATTGGTCTGTTTGCGCCACAGGATGCAGGGCAGCACCGTAAACCCGAGTTCGACGGCGGTTTTTAAAATGCGCATGTGATTCGGATAGAGCGCAAAATGCTCCCGAACCGTGCGCGTGGCATCCCCGATGTTAATGCAGGCGAACCCGCCGGGAAGCAGCACCCGGTGTACTTCCGCCCAGACAGGATCCAGCACCTTGTGCATGTTTTCAAAGGACTGAATTCCGTTTTTTCTGATCAACGCTTTGCAAACAGACGAATGCTGACGTTCGAACACCTCATCCCACATTTCAATCATGGGATACGGCGGTGAAGTGACAACCAGCCCGATGCTGTTGGACGGTATATCGTCCATGCGCTTTGCATTCGCAAAAAAAATCCGGTGAGTGGTTTTCATCTCTGACAACTTTCAGTGGATTTTGCCGCGATCCAGGCTGCGATACTGGATGGCTTCGCCGACATGCGGCGCGGCGATGTCGGCGGCGGCGTCCAGATCGGCGATCGTACGGGCGATTTTCAGAATACGGTTGTAGGCCCTGGCCGAAAGCCCCAGCTTGTCGATGGCCTTTTCCAACAGCTGCTGGCAGACATCGTCAACGCCACAGTGCTTTTTGACGTGGCGATTGCGCATCTGAGCGTTGCAGTGGATGCGGGAGCGCACAAAGCGTTCGGCCTGAATGCGGCGGGCCGCCACGACCCGCCGGCGGATGGCGGCCGACGCTTCGGCGGGGGCTTCGCCTTTCAAATCTTTGTAAGGCACCGCCGGCACATCCACATGCAGATCGATGCGATCGAACAACGGTCCGGAAATTTTGGATCGATAGCGCTGAATCTGCCGCAGCGTGCAGCGGCATTCGTGGTGGGGATCGGAATAATACCCGCACGGACACGGATTCATGGCCGCCACCAGCATGAAGCTGGATGGGTAGGTGATGGTGGACATCGCCCGTGAAATGGTGACCTTGAGATCTTCCAGCGGCTGCCGCAGGACTTCCAGCACGTGCTTTTTATATTCGGACAGCTCGTCCAGAAACAGCACGCCGTTGTGTGCCAGGCTGACCTCTCCCGGTTTGGGCATCTGGCCGCCGCCGATCAGACCGGCGTCGGATATGGTGTGGTGCGGCGATCGAAAAGGGCGGCGGGTCACCAGCGCCTCACCTTTGCCCAGCCGGCCCACCACGCTGAAAATCTTGGTGGTCTCAATGGCTTCGTCAAAAGTAATCGGCGGCAGAATCGTCGGCAGCCGTTTTGCCAGCATGGTTTTGCCCGAACCCGGCGGCCCGATCATGATCATGTTGTGCCCGCCGGCCGCCGCCACTTCCAGCGCTCTTTTGACATGCTCCTGGCCCATGACCTCGGAAAAATCCGATGCCTGGCGGTGATCTTCCTCGAAAAGACCGGAGAGATCGATTTTTTCCGCCGCAATGCGTGAAAACCCCCGCAGAAAATCAACCACCGCCGATAGCGTCTTGACCGGAAATACGTTGATACCGGCCACCACCGATGCCTCGCGTCGGCTGTCAAACGGCACGATGATGCCGGCGTAACCGGCGTTTTTGGCGGCGAGCGCCATGGGCAGCGCACCGTTCACCGGCTTGACGCGGCCGTCCAGGGAAAGCTCTCCTAAAATCAGATACCGGTCGACAATGCCCTGGGGAACCAGGCCGGTCGCGGTCAAGATTCCCAGCGCAATCGGCAAATCAAAACCGGTTCCTTCCTTCTTGATGCTGGCCGGCGCCAGATTCACCGTAATGCGGTCATCCGGGAAGCGGTAGCCCGAATTGACGACGGCGGATTTGACGCGCTCCTTGCTCTCTTTTACAGCGGTTTCCGGCAACCCGACGGTTGTAAACGTCGGCAGCCCCTTGGCAATATCCACCTCCACATCCACCAGATAGGCGTCGATGCCGATCACCGCACTGCTGAACACCTTGGCTAGCACACATCCTCCTCCTGCGCTGATGGCAGGATCTATGGCACAGTCTTTACCGTTTGTAAAGTCGATACCGGCAAAGGAAGCGTTTAGCCGTCAGCGGCTAGTGCC
>Ga0180434_10004082_pt1 | contig 18004 bp, 24 predicted proteins | sample SS_ome_7_FD_132453 | JGI IMG/M metagenome (GOLD analysis project Ga0180434, IMG submission 132453) | Hypersaline lake sediment archaeal communities from the Salton Sea, California, USA - SS_1_D_2 metaG | ecosystem: Environmental > Aquatic > Non-marine Saline and Alkaline > Hypersaline >...
GATCGCCTTCCAGGTGTTCAGCGAGCCGGACATGGGCGGCCAGGCGACGGCGCTGGCCACGGAGACTGTGCGCGGCGACAGGAGGCGGGCGTTCCGCAACCTGCGATTGCTGTCCGCGGACGAGGACAACGACAAGGGAGAGGACATGATGGAGACCGACAAGCAGGGCGCGACGGAGCAGGCGACGGAGCACGGGACATACAGGACCAGGTGGGGGCACGTGGCGTACAGCTACGAGGACTACCTGAAGCTGAAGAGGCTCCACAAGATCTGGTTCAGGGCGCTCAGGGGCGCGTCGCAGTGGAAGAGGTGGGTCCGCAAGGCCCCGCACAACCGCGTGACGCGGCGGACGCTCCGCGACGCCGCGGGGCGGAAAATCGGCCGGGAGGTCGTCGGGCCGGCGCCGGAGCCGCGGACATGCGACCTGTTCTCCCGGAAGCTGGTGACCGGCGACCGCGAGCCGGTCGGCAGGTGGTTCGTTGGCTGGATCGCGACGGACGACACCGTCGCGGCGGAGTACCGGAAGGCCAAGCACCCGAAGGCGGCGCCGGAGGAGGTCGAGCCGGCCGCGCTGACCAGCCGGCAGATCGACGCGATGCTCGCGGACGCCGAGGAGTGGCTCGCGGAGTCCTGATCCTGCGGAGGGAGGGGCCGCCCCAAAGGGCGGCCCCTTCTTGCTATTGTCCTAATCCGTTGCCTCATGGCGATGGTATCGAGGTACCACAGGGCATCCCGCCTCCTGGCGAACGACGACGGCATGCGCGACGAGTTCGCCCGGAGATACCGGGGGGCGTGGGACGCCGAGCGGGCCATGCGGCAGCGGTCGCGGCAGCCGGCGGAGACATACTACGAGGCGGCCATGGAGGATCATAGGCTGGGCGAGGCGGCAAAGGCGCCGTGGCGGGAGCTGTTGGCGTGGGCCGACTCGCAGCCGGGGCTGTCGGAGCAGCTCCCGGAGGAGATGGGGAGGTTGCGGGCGAGGGTGGCCCCCTCCCCCTCCCCCGACGCGGCGGACTTCGAGGGCCACCTCGACGAGGACGTCGCGGAGTTCTACCTGGACAACGGGGACACCGACCGCCTGGTGACGCTTCTGGACGCCAACGACGTGCCTTACGACACGCACGAGTTCCCGACCGGCAAGGAGGTGATGACCATCGACTTCGGCGGATCGGATGGCCCGTGGGTCGTCGAGCCGGGCGATCCGCTGACATACTGGCGCGAGGCCCGCGAGTGGGTGGAGTCCGCCGCCGAGCGGGCGCACGAGTTCTACGAGGAGCGGGACGAGAGCGAGGAGTTCTGGGGCGGCGTGGGGGCCGGCTCGTACCTCTACCACGCCACCGAGGAGGACAATGTGGCCTCCATCCTTCGCGAGGGCCTGGAGGCCCGGAGCGACAGCAGGGGGCTGTACAACAGGGACATCGGGGCGGCCGTGTTCGCCGTCAGCGACGGGATGATAGACGACCTGCACGCGGTGCTCGGCTCGTACGGCGACGCCGTGATACGGATCGATTTGGGCGCGATGAAGGCGGACGACTACACGCCGGGGATCACAGGGGAGACGCCTTTGGAGGAGGCGGATTTGCAGGAGTCGCTGGCCCGGGGCATCGACTACGAGTACGAGGCCGAGAGGGGGGGCGACTACATGGAGGACACCGTCGCCATCCTCGGCGATGTCCCGCCGAAGTACCTCAGCCTGCACGAGGTGTGACGGCCCGTCACGGCTTGAACATCTTCACCATCGTTATGCTGCCCGGCGGCACATGGGCCGGCATGTTGTTGCAGTTGCGGTCGTACGACGCGCCGTACTTGTCCCACCTGACCACAACATCCTCAGGCCAGTGCGGCAGTATGGGCGTCGGTATGCCCATCACCCAACCCTCGCCGTGCGACGGGTGCCGCACGCGGTCGCCTTGGGCGAAGTCGTGCGAGAGCCGCGGGTCGGTCCGCCGCTCCAGCAGCCGGCCAGGGGCGAACGGGTCGCGGTTGCGGTCCTCGGCAGTCCGTCCGCGGACGCCTCCGGCGGCCCTGGCGGGCGGGCGGTTTCGCTTGGCAGGCGCGACACTCCGGCGGTTCGAGACAAAACGGCCGCGGGCGTCTCGCCGACGGCTCGGGGCGGCCTTGGTGGGCGGCGGCGGCTCGGGCTCGCGTCTCCGGGAAAAGAAGGCCAATATGCCCGACACCGGTTTCGCGCGGCGAAGGACACTCGACAGAACCCAAGCCACTGCGCCGGATGTGCACTTGACGAGCATCATGCTTAATTATAGGCGATTTGCTCAGGGAGTCAAGGTGAGTCTTCTTCGCGCACTCCCCATTTCGACCTGTGCCACGCGCGCTCGTGGAGGTAGTAGAATCCGATCTTGAGCACCATGTCTATGGGCGCCAGGATCAGGCTCACCGTCATGCTGCCGGTCAGGCAGTACGCGATCGTGCCCGTGAGGAGGGTGCCGCAGATGCGGTATGTGACCGCCTTCGCGAGATGTCTGCGCTTCAGCACCATCGTCTACTCCTGTTTCTGTAGTACCGGCTGGCTGCAAACAATTCAACTTTTGGCCAATTCGGCGATCTTTTCGCGGACGGCGGCAATCTCGTCGCGGAGCCGGGCCGCCAGCTCGTACTCCTCGCTATGTACGGCGTTGGTCAGTCGACTCGACAGGTGCTCGACGCGGGCGCTCAGGACCGACAGTTTGGTTTCCGGCGGCGCGTTGTGTGGGATCTTTCCGACATGTCGCGACCCGCCCCCCTGCACGAGTTTTGTCGCGCTCAGGAGCGCGTCCCCGAACACCTCGTAATCCTTCGGGCACCCGAGCCGCCCGTTCTTCTGTATGTCGCGGAGGGTCGTGCCGCAGTGGGGGCACGCCGGCGAGCCCGCCAGCTCGTCCTCACCGGAGAGGATTTCCCCGACCCCCATCGCCCCGAGCATCTTGGACAGGACATCTTGCAGCGCCACGCTGCCCCCGGACGCCGACGAGACGGCGCACCTCTGGCACAGGTGCTCATCGGCGGCGGTGGCACCGTCGATATTCGTGAGGTGCACGGTCGCCTCGGCGCTGTTGCATCTCTGGCACAGCATCCAGAGCCCTCCTACCTGTCCGGCTTCGTGCGCAGGAGCGTCACCCTGCCGAGGATGAACGGCCAGGCCACAAGCAGCATCATGGCCTCCGCCGGCAGGACCGCCGCCCAGAGCAGTACGCCCCACACGGTCACCCTGTCGGGCTGCCTGGCGCTCACGGCGACACCCCATTTGAGCCGTCCGGTTCCGGCGGACGACATCAGCACGATGAAGGCGATGCATCCGTACAGGGCGGTGGCCCACCAGGGCAACATGGAGAACATCGCGGCGGTGCAGCTCTTGACGGACACCCACAGCCCGCCGGATAAATCCGTAGTGCTGATGGCATACGCGACCACTAGCGCGGTGAAGCCAAGGGACACGGCCCGACTGGATTTCCTCACTGTCGATGCGCTGACATTCATGTCGACTCCTTCCTGGCGATTGGCGCGGAACAAAGGACATAGAACAGGAATGCTGCCGCGAACACGGGCAGAGTGAGCCTCAGCCCGTGTATGGTATCCACTTCCACAGACAGCAGGAACAGTCGCCACGCCACTACGGGCGACAGGGCCGCCAACGCCAGGCCGGCGAGCCAGCGGGCTCTCCCGCACAGGAACGCCACCCACGGCGACAACAGGCACATCACGCCGAACCAGTGTCCGCCGTGCGGCTTGAACAGCTCTCGCACATTGTCGGCGTGGCTGTAATGGCCGATGATGGACGGCGCCACGGCGATCAGGATCGCCGACGCCGCGACGCATGCGAGCAGCCCTCTGCGCGAGGCGGCCAAGGGCGGTAACACCAGCGGCAACCAAGCGAACGGCAGGTATATCGCCGCGAACCTCGCTATGTACTCAAGATCCAGTGGCCATAGAAAGATAGGCCCGCCGAGTATGTCGTGAATGCTCTCGACGGTCGCGGATCGCCTGAGCAGCCCCCAGGCGACCAGCAGCCCCGCCGGCACCCACGCCACGGCCAGCAGCCGTTTGCCGGATGACCACATCGCCGACGCGCATCCGGCCGTGAACGGAATCCACAGGCAAATCGCCGCGAGCGTGACGCCCGCGAGCGGCTTATCGGTGCGGAGCAGCTCGAAGAGGTTGTACTGGTCGTGCCCGAGACGTGCGAGGAGCGGCGGGGCGGCGGCTCCGACGGCGACCGCGGCTACGGCCGCCGGCAACCACGCTCCGAGCCGGATCGTGCCCCGGCTGCGGTACGCCAGCCAGCAGGCCATCGCCACGCCGACGTATATGGGCAGCATGTCGATCCGCATCATCGCTTCCCTTTGCCCTTCCTCTTCTGGGTTTTCTTGTAATCGGCCTTGAGCCGCTTTATGGCGCGGCGGCTCATTATCCCGTCCGTCTCCGTCATGCGCTCGGCCAGTGTCAGCCCGTTGAGGTGGTCGAGCTCATGCTGCCAGACGCGGGCCAACAGCCCGCTCCCGCGCAGCCTGAGCGGCTCGCCGGACGCCGTCAGTCCCACGAGCGTCACGGACTCCGCCCGGTTTACCGCGACCCCGACCCCGGGGAGCGAAAGGCACCCCTCCGTCATCGCGGCATAGCCCGCGGGCTCCTCCAGCGACGGGTTCACGACGACGCCGGAATCCAGGTCGACCCCCCAGATGAACATCCTTGCCGGGATGCCGACCTGCGGCGCGGCGAGGCCGAGGCCGCTGTTGGCGCGCATCACTGTCCGCATCCTCTCGGCCAGCCCCTCGATCAGGAAGGGCGGGGAAATCTCCTCGCACACCGTGCGCAGCACCGGATCGGGCCACTTGACCACACCTTTCACCCGCCCCACCATGTTTGCGTCGATGTTCATGCTACATTATACCTTCCCGGCAAGTCAAAACTCGACGAACGCGAGAGCCGCGTGCAGGCCGAGCACGGCCAGGGACGCCCAGAATATGGTTAGCCCCACGTCGCGGCTGACGTCGGTCGGCGACGACTTGGCCCGGGCGCCTATGGCGTAGCTGAGGGCCGCGATCAGCAGTCCGCTGGCGGCCGTCTTGAGCAGGACCCACCAGGCTCCGTCGGGGAGCAGGGTGCCCTCCCACAGGGTGGCGAGGTAGTTCCGCTGGAAGACGGCCACGGTCGCGTTGTCCGACGCCAGCAGGAAGGCGACGAGCGACGCGTAGCAGTTGGAGACGAACGCAATCAGGGTCAGGACCGGCCCGGCGATCGCGAGGGACAGTGCGATGTTGCCGTACAGGTAGTGCTGCGGCCGCGCCCCCAGACTGCGCATGGCCTCGAACTGCCGCGCCATCCGCCTGGCGCCGATGTCCGCCGCCACCGCGGCCCCGCACTTGCTGGCGAGGAGCACGCAGATCAGCAGGGGGGCGACGACGCGGAACGCGCCGTATCCGGTCGCCCCGAGGAACTCCTCCAGCACCAGCGGGAGGGTCATGTCCTTGTACGGAAGTTGGGAGAACCCGAAGAACACGGTGACGAAGCCCATCAGCGCGCCCGCGATGGCCACATACAGGGCGGTGGTGCCGAACAGCGACATGCGCATGTAGTGGCGCAGGTAGCGGGTCTTCCACTTCGCCTGCCCCCACCCCTGGAACGGCGCCTTGGCGGCGCCGAACAGGGTCAGCAGGGCCGTGCCCGGCCCCTCCACCCAGGGGCGGACTCGATCGAGCATCGGGCGGGGCGGGGCCGCCGCCGGCTCCGCCTGCTCCCCGCAGCCCGTGTCGAAGAAGCCGGCCAGCTCCTCCGGGGTCACGTCCCGCAGGCTCTTCTCCGCGGGATCCAGCAGCACCAGCCTCGGGTTGTGCGGCAGGAACGCGGCGTAGTCGTGCGTCACCACGATGACCGTCTGCCCCGAGTCCCGGTGCGTGCCCGCTATCATCTCGGCCGCTTCCCTCGCCCGGAGCGGGTCGAGGCCGGTTGTCGGCTCGTCGAAGAGCAGGATGTCCGGCTTCATCGCGAGCGTCCTTGCCAGGGCCACCCGCTGGCGCTCGCCCCCGCTGAGGCTGCCCGTTTTGCCCTTGGCCGGCACCGACATCTCGTCCAGCCGCTGCGCGGCCTCGTACTCCGCCGCCGGCTCCCCGTCCCCGCGGTGGTCTATCGCGAACTGCACGTTCTCCCGCGGGGTGAGTTCGTCGAACAGGGCCAATTGCTGGAACACCACGCCGACCCTGGCGCCGTCGCGCACGCGCACGCGGCCCGACGCGCCAATCCCGTCCGCCTCGCCGTGCCTGGATATGAGGTTCAGCAGGGTGGACTTGCCCGACCCGCTGGGCCCGACCAGCACAACCATCTCCCCGGCGCACACGGTCAGCCCGGCGTTCCGCAGCAGCGTCCGCCCGTCCGGCAGCATGACCGTCAGCGACTCGATTGTCAGGGCCGATTCGCCGCTCATCGTCCGTCCTCCGCTCTAAGCGTCACCCACGCCAATCTGCGGCCCAGGGCCACGGATCGCACGAAGTGCACCACCTCCGGCCGCGTGGCGCCGTTCCTGTCGAACAGCGCCTCCGCCAGCACGCTCCTCATGGTCGGCCCGAGCAGTTCGATGGTCCGGTAGACCTCCTGCCGCACGGCCGGGTCGTTGACTATCCGATCCCGCAGGAAGGCCGCCGTCCGCGGGTTCTCGACGACGGCTTCCCGCCACGCGTCGGCCGCCAGCCCCGCCAGCTCCGCGTCGTCGCGGAGGCGCCGCAGCATCCCTTGCAGGCACTCCATGAGCGGCTTGTCCCGCCCTATCGCCTCAAGGGTCGCCCGCACCGCCTGCCCCAGCTCTCGCCGATCCTCCTCCGGCATGTCCGCCACATATTCGCTGAGCCAGTCCAGCAATCGCGAGTACACGGCGTCGTAGTCCCCGCTGGCCGCGCCGCGGGCCACGTCCCACGCGACGCCCGCTTTCGGGGCGTCGGAGATCGCGTCGCCGGCGAGTCTGCTGAGTACGGGCGTCAGGTGCTCCCGCAGAATCGGCAGCAGGCGCTGTTGGATTAGCGGCCAGTCCTCGCCCGCCCGCATGAGGTGCTTCTCGCCGATGCGCCGCACCTCGTCGCTGCGGCTCCGCACCGCCGCCTCTAGGTCGTCGCCGACCAGGCCGATGTACTCCGTCGCCAGTCCTGTCGCGACGGGCTTCCACGCGTCCACAATCTCGTCACCGCGATCCTGCCACATCAGGGAAATGTGTCCCGCCACGCGCCCTTGGATATCCGGTGGCAGGAGGGCCGACACGGTCTCCTCCGCGGAGAGGGGGGTTTGCCAGCATGTCGCCACAGCGTCGCCGAGTTCGCTGGCGACCTGGGGGTCGATGGCCAAATCCACTCCCTCGCCGGCGGCGGCGGCCACTTCGCCAACCTGCCGCAAGCCTGCGTCGGTCGCGAGGAACACCATGTCGCCGCGCGACAGGGAGTGTCCCTCGGGAGCCGCTATCCGTATGGTCGTGGTCGGCCTGAGCGTCCGGCCGCAGACGGTGTATGCCGACCCGACGACCATAAACCCGGCCGCGAGCCAAATCGCCGCCCCCAGGACCAGTGGGCTGTTTCTCATCCGTCACCTCGTTTCCGAAGGTTCCTGCGGACTCTCTGTGGGGAATCCCCGCTACCTATTGTTGGTTGCTCGAAGCCATGTGTCAAGCGCAAAAGGGAAGGGGCCGCCCCAGGGGGCGGCCCCTCCTAATCAAGTTATGTCGCCTCCCGGAAGGCTATCGCCTCCGGCGCTGCTGACGCTTCATCCAGAAGAGCGGAAGCAGCAGGCCGACGACCGTCACCCCGCCGAACGAGCCGCACAGGCCATTCGGAGGCACCGTGCCGTCCGGCTCGGGCTCGGGTTCCGGCTCGGGTTCCGGCTCGGGCTCGGGCTGAATCGCGCCGTCGCCGCAGTTGTAGACAGTCACACTGGAATCGGCACAGGTGATGTAGCAGGTGCCGTCGAGGTTGTCGATGACATCGCAGTTCTCGCCATCGACACCATCGATTCCATCCTGACCATCAGCGCCATCGGCGCCATCGGCTCCATCCTGTCCGTCGGCACCGTCCTGGCCATGGCAATCGAGAACATCGACCACGCCATCGTCGTTGGTGTCCTCCGCGGCATCCTTGCGGCCGTTCTCGTTCAGGTCCCAACACGAGATGCCGTCGGAACCGTTGGAGCCGTTGGAGCCGGAGCCTCCGTTCGCGCCGTCGGCACCGTCCTGACCGTCGGCCCCGTCCTGACCGCGACAATCGAGAACGTCGATGACCTCGTCACCATTGGTGTCCTCGGTGTAGTTGCAGATCAGGTCGAGAGCGTCCTGGGTCATATCAGGATTGATGTTCAGGAAGTACTCCTCACAAGTCACGACCGCCCCGCAATCCCCATCGAAGGTCTTGGCTGCTCGCATGGCCTTCGTCAGGGTTCCGTCGGGACACGGGTACTCGATGTAGAAGTCCTCGGGCTCGGGGCACACGCCGTCGAACATGTTTGCGAGACGAGGATGGCAGAAGTCGGCCTTCCCGTTCTCGTTCAGGTCCCAGCAACTGATGCCGTCCGAGACAAACACCGCGGATTCGCCGCACACGATGATGACGCCGGTCTCCACGGTCTCGGCATAGCAGGACTCTCCGTCGACACCGTCAAGGCCATCGATCCCGTCCAGACCGTCAATCCCGTCTTCACCGTTGCAGATGACGGCTCTGGTTTCATCATCGCATTCGATTACCGCGCATCCACCATCACCTCGACGGACAGAGCAGGAATCACCGTCTTCACCATCCTCGCCGTCGCGGCCGTCCTCGCCGTCGCGGCCATCCTCACCGTCCTCGCCGTCGCGGCCGTCCTCGCCGTCGCGGCCATCCTCACCGTCCTCGCCGTCGCAGACCACGGCACTCGTGCCGTCCTCACAGGTAATCTCGGCACAGGGGCCAAACTGCTCGACGGTGCAAGACGTACCCGGGATACCGGGGATACCCGGAGGGCCCGGCATTCCATCGCAAACCGTAGCCAACGACCCGTCCTCGCAGATGATGTCGTAGCACATCATCGGACCAAAGGGGCCCGGGAAGCCGGGGTAGGCGGGACTCACGGTGCATGACATGCCCGGGATACCCTGCGGACCCTGGGCGCCATCCTGTCCGTCAGCACCGTCGGCTCCGTCGGCTCCGTCAGCGCCATCAGCACCGTCGGCTCCATCAGCGCCATCAGCGCCATCAGCACCGTCGGCACCGTCGCAGATGGTCTCGCTTGTGCCATCCTCACAGGTAATCACGGCACAGTCACCATCCTGTGTAACGGTACAGGACAAGCCGTCCTGGCCGTCAGCGCCATCGGCGCCGTCAGCGCCATCGGCGCCGTCCTCGCCGTTGAAGATCGTTATACAGTTGAATCCACAGCAAATCTCTGCCCCGTCCGGGACCTCTGTGACAGTGCAGCCCTGGCCGTCGGCTCCGTCAGCGCCGTCGGCTCCGTCAGCGCCGTCGGCTCCATGGCAATCGAGAACGTCGCAAGCCTGGTCGCGGTTGACATCCTCATTGGCGTCGCACACATAGTCCTGGTTCAAATCCCAGCATGAGAATCCGTCCGCGCCGTCCTCGCAGCAGCAGGTCACGGTCAGGTCGGCCGACTTGGTCTTCTGATAACCGGAGCACCCGTCGTACTTGTAGGTCTTGACCTCAATCGGGTAGACACCCGGGGTGTCCGGCGCCGTGATCGTGAACGTCTCGGTGAACGTCCCGTTCTTGTGGTTGGAGTGGTCGAAGCACTGGCCGTCAACCTTCGTGCTCTTCCACCACATATCCTGGTAGTAGCTGTAGTGCAGCTTCACCTGTACCGTTACTTGAACCTGCTCCCCCGGACAGGTTACGGCCGGGGTGAGCGCGACCGACTTGATCTCGTGGTGGCAGGCCTGAGCGCTGCTCGGCACCGCCGCGATGCACGCACAGGCCAACAGGCCTGTCAAGATAGCATGTGTTCTCATCTTCGTTTCCTCCTAGGGTCGTTTGTCGTTTGTCAGAAGTTCGTTGAATCAGGCAGACACGCGGCCTAGTTGCCGAGCCACCCGCCGCCCAGATTGTCGCCCAAAGGCGCCACCGGGACGATGAAGTCGAAGCCGTTGGCGAACTCCAGCTCCACGCCGCCGTACAGGGTCTCGCCGTTGAACACCGGGCCGAGCGCCACATTCCAGCTCTCGACCTGGCACGGGCCAACAGCACACGTAACGCCGGCCAAGGCCGCCAACAAAGTAATCGCTTTTCTCTTGAGTCTCATGTCCTTCCCTCCAAAGTCGAGGACCGCCGCGAAAACACCGGGCAGCCGCGCCGCCCGTCAATTGTCAAATGGTAGCCCCGGAAATCCGCAAGTCAAGCGGCCAAACTGGAATTAGCAACGGGTCCGAGAATGCCTGCCGAATGACCGTTTGCGGCTCGCCGTGTTATCGCCCGTCCGCCCGCGGCTCGCCGGACTATCGGCCGGAAGCGGCGCTGGACTATTGGCCGCGGCGCGCATACCATCATTGAACAGGGGACGCCCGAGCGGGTGGGCGCCGCAGGCGGGCGGCGCGTATGATGTTATGGGCGGAAAGTTCCGACACGGAGAGGGAACATGAAAGTTGGCGAACTGCTGAAGAGGTTGGGCGGGCTCGATCCGGATATGGAGGTGAACGATCTCCGATCCTGCGTCACGACCAGCCAGGAAGACATAGCGGCGCTGAGGGAGCTGCTGGACGACGACACTGGCACCTGGGAGGAGTACGGCGCCAAACTGACTTCCCGAGCCGTCCTGCCGCTGCTGCTTGAGCTCAGGGATCTGATGCTGATGCCGGCGTCGCAGAAGGCGTGGCTGAAGCCCGCAGAAATGGCGAAGCAGGTGGCCGAGCAGTCCGAGGCCGCCAGGGCCAAGTACGAGAAGGAGTTCGCCGCCGCCAAGGCAGAGTGCGAGGAGCAGGCCGCCGCCGCCAAGGCAGAGTGCGAGGAGCAGTTGGCGGCAGCGCGGGCGGAGTGCGAGGAGCAGGTCGCCGCCGCCAAGGCGGACTTCGAGGCGAAGGTGTCCAAGATGGCGGAGGAGCACATGGCCCGGGCAGAACGCGAACTCAGCGATCGCCGGGCGGAGGTTGAGGAAATCCAATCGGAACACCGCAGCGAGGTCCACCGGATAGAGAGCGCCCACGCCGAACGTATTGACGAGTTCGAGCGGCGGATTCGGTTATCCCGCGAGGCGGCGGATCACACGACCGGCATGCTTGAGGAAGAGCGGCAGGCAGTGCCCGCAAGGCAGGCCGAGGCCGTGGCCGAGGCGCTGACGGAGGCCGCCGAAAGAAGCGACGCGCTGGCCAGAACCCGCTTGTCGGGGTTGGGCAAGAAGAAGGGGCTGTTCCGGAATCGCGATCTCGACAGCATGGCAATCCGTTCCGAGGCTGACGGTTTCGCGCTGGCAGCCAAGAGGATGAGGGAAATGGCCGTCGAAGCGAAGGAACACGGACGGTGGCCGATGGAGTTCTCCGACGGCGAGGAGGCCTCTGCCCCGGATGTCGTGCCCGACATGGCCGAGGAGGATGAGGAGGAGTACGAGACCGAAAGTCGGATAGCGGAGGAAGCATGAGGAACTTAGTCAGAAACCTGCTGAAGATGCTGTCGGGCCTGCTCACCCCGGTCGCCTTCGCCGTCGCTCTGGCCGCGGCCGCGGGGTGCGTGTTCCTGGCGTTCAGGTGCCCGCCGCTCATCCCCGTAGTGGCCGTGGTCGCGTTCCTGTTCCTGTGCTGGTGGGACAGCCGCCGCAAAAACGGCTAGATGCGCCGATTTTTGACTGAGATAGGCTGGTTTGCGGTCAAGATAACATGGTTTAGACTGAAGATGGGGGAATTTCCATGAATGAGGAGCTTCTCAGACAGATTGAGGAAAGAAAAACCCAAGCCACGGACCGCGACATCTTCAACACAGCCAGGCGGATCGCGTGCTTCCTCGGAACAGGCAACCCCGGCCGTCGTGATTCGCAGGGCCTCCATGTGAACATGGTCTACACGAGCGGGGGTTTGGTTATCACCTACACCGCCCATAAGGACCATAGGAGGGGCGGCACGTACGAGACAGCCGATATTCAGCATGTCGGCGAAACCGTCTTCCGGCAGCGCGGTTCAGAAATGGAAGGCTATGTGCCGGGAGCATGGGAGACGGAAATGACATCCCTGTTGCCTGCGGTCGCCAGGGCCGAGGAGTCGGCGGCGCATGCGAGAGAGGAGGCAGCCAGAGCCGAGGGCAGTGAGAAGTCTGACCGCCTCAGGCGGGCATGGGGGCTCTCCAGCGCCGATGGGCGGAGCAGGGACACAGAGGAGCCCCGCAAACCCGGGCCCGGGGGCGTGCTGGATAGGCCCGCCGGAGGCGCGTCACGATGATACTTCCCGACATGCGGCTGGTGATTTTCTTCGCAACGATGTGGGTGGTTCTCATTTGCTGCCGGCGCTGGCTGGACAAAAAGCGATGTCGAACACCGAAAAGTGGTCGGATCACAAAAGGGTGATCGTTTCTGCTGTCGCCTTCTCGGGCGGGGTCGGGGCGTCGTTCGCGCTGGCCGCGACATGGTGCGCCATGGCTGGGGCGATTTGTCTTCTGGTCGGGCTGGGCGCGGCAATTGCGATTATTGCGGACGGCGCCCCCGAGCGGCCGGGTGACTAATCGAGGTGCTCGTCAATCGTCTGCGCGACGAGGTAGTTGTAGACGGCAGCCGCCAGAAGTCCCAGGATCACCACCACCCAGGACAACGACCCCTGTATGCTCCATTCGGCGAGCCACAGAGCCACCACCGCGTCGATCGCCAGGTAGGACATCAGCATCACAGCCGGCGCGAGGTTGTTGTCGAATTTGCGAGCCAGCGGGACCGCGAAGAACAGCGCCCACGGCAGCACTGCCGCGAAGCTGAGCCATGCGATCGCTGATTTGGTGGTGTCCCAGATGCTCCGGAGATCCTCCGGGTGTTTCCAGAACCATATCACCCCGCCCGCGACGCCGACGACAAGAATGGCCGTGACGACCTTTCCTCCGATGAATTTGCCGACCGAAGCCCACATTTCACACCCTCGCTTTCGACATGGTTGGTGCAGTCAGTACGAACTGCCCGCCGCTGAACTCGGGGCTCGCGTACGCCTCGACCAGGAGCTCCCCGTCTGCCGTGGCGGCTCGCCGCACGGCGTTCAGTTTCGTGCGGCATTCGCGCAAGTTCCTGAGTCCTTTGACGAACCCCGCCCTGTCGCCGGATCCGCCTCTCAGCCTCCACTTCAGTCTCCACATAGTTTTACGCTGCCTCCTGGGACTCGATTATACTCGCGACTTCCGTCAAATTGATCGGTCGAAAACCATGGGCATCGACGCCTACGTCGAGCGCTCTCGGCATGGCGGGCAGTTGGCCGTGGCTGTGTCCGAATAGGTTCCACGATCCGCGATGCGAATTGTCCCAGGTACGCATCGCGTTGTGGCTCAACACCAGGGTTCGCTTTGTTTCGCCGACTGTTGCCCTTATCCGAAGCCTGACATACACGCGGCTGAACATGCCGAGGAACCTCATCTTCGGTTCCCCCGCTCGCGTCTGCGGATCGTGGTTCCCGAGCACCAGGATGACGTTGCGGCACCTGATCTTGGAGCGGTACGCGGCCAGCGTCCGGTGATACCTGGCGAAGTCACCCAGGTGGTAGAGGGTGTCGCTCGGCGACACCACCGCGTTGATGTTGTCCAGTAGTTGCCGATCCATATCCAGCTCGTCGGTAAACGGCCTGCCGCAGTGCCGGATTATGTTCCGGTGCCCGAAGTGCGTGTCCGCCGTGAACCAGTCCACCTCATCTCCTCCGCCGTGCGTCTTGCCGCACCCGTATCTCGTTGTCGAGTATCGCTCGCCGGACGGGATCCATGCCGTCCGGGTTAGCGCGCCCTTCGAGTGTCTCCTGAAACTGCATCAGCAGCCATGTGGGCGCGTCCGACGCCTCGCGAAGCAACCGTCCCATGTCCTGCTCCAGCCTCTCGGGGTTTGAGAAAGACTCAGGGAACGGCGCGACGGAGCTGATCCCGCCCAGGATCATCCCGGCCAACTCCGCCCTGTCGCCCTCGGCCGCCGTCGAGTTTTCCCGGAGTACCGTCTTCAATGTGTCCAGGGCTCTTAGTACTTCCGCTTGCGCGTCCGATATCGCGCGTTCGTCGGCGGAGTCCTCGATGCGTTCGGCCAATCGCCAGTTGTGCCGAAACATCTCCAAGCCCGCTGGCTGCGTGGTGGCGCAGCCCGGACACAGCAGCGCGATAATGGCAAGGATATACCTTCTCCGAAACATGGCGCCTAATTATACGGCGATGTTGTTGGTATGTCAAATTCGCGTCAGATGCAAAACCCCGCCCGGCGTTGCGCCGGGCGGGGTTATCGGGCGGGCGATCAATCCGAGTCGACTTCGATTTGCCGCTTGCGCGACCTCTCGGGCTTGTCCACCCGAACGGTCAGCACGCCATTTCTCAGCGACGCTTTGACCGTCTCCGGATCCGCGTCTCGCAGGCGGAACGCGCGCCTCACGCTTGCCCTTCGCCCCCCGTCCTGGTGGGCTTTGACGGCGAGCGTGTCGCCCTCCACGGTCACCTCGATCTCATCCCTCGCGAAGCCGGGCAAGTCCACCTCCACCTCCGCGCCGTCCGCGTCGTGCCGCACGCTCCCGTCCGACACCGTCGGCCCGGTCACAAGGAGTGGCCACGCGAAAAACTCGTCCACCAGATTTCCGAACCTGTTTGCCAGCATTCTGCACCTCCTCGAAGAAAAAGTATCCGCAGGGGTAAGTGCAAACGGCGTGCCAAAACAAAAAGCCCGCGAAGCGGGCTTTCTTGGCCGGCGGGCGGCCGCGGTCTCGATTTTCCTGCCTGCCAAAAAGTCAGATGGCAGCGTTCAGCGAGGTTTCATAGCCAGTGCTCTCCCACGGGAAGGAGCTGTCGCCGAAGTGCCCGAACATGGCGGTGCGGCGGTACATCGGTCGCTTCAGCCCCAGGTGGTCGATGAGCCCCTTGGGTGTGAGCGGGAAAACGTCGCGCACGGCCTTGGCGATTCTGTCGTTCGACTCCCGTCCGGTTCCGAACGTATCGATGGCGATGCCGACCGGCTCGGCCACGCCGATGGCGTACGCGAGCTGAATCTCGCACCGCCGAGCCAATCGGGCGGATACGATGTTCTTCGCGATGTGTCTTGCCATGTACGCTGCGGATCTGTCCACCTTGCTTGGATCCTTGCCGGAAAACGCCCCGCCGCCGTGTCGCCCCATGCCCCCGTATGTGTCGACGATGATTTTCCGCCCAGTGAGTCCGGTGTCGCCGTGCGGGCCTCCGACGACGAACCTGCCCGTCGGGTTGACATGCACGGTCGTCGATGTGCCGAGCCCCAGGCGGTTGAGGGCGGCTATGTCGTTCGGGGCGCCCTCGTCCAACATGGTTTGCAGGACGAGGTGCTCCAGCTCTTTCCGCGAGCCGTCGTCGAGGTTGCCAGTTGTGGTATCGGTTGCCGCGTCCGTGTGCTGCGTGGACAGGACAACCGTTTGCACCGACAGCGGATTGGCGCCGTCGTACACCATCGACACCTGGCACTTTCCGTCGGGCCGCAGCCACGGGAAATTCGATCCGTTTTGCCGGACATCCCACATGCGGCGAGAGATGGCGTGCGACAGGTGGATTGGCCAAGGCATCATGGACGGGGTCTCGTCGGTGGCGTATCCGAACATCAGCCCCTGGTCGCCGGCTCCTTGCTCGCCGTGGAGGCCCTCCCCCTCCGTCACGCCCTGGCTGATGTCGGGCGACTGGGAATGGATTGTCCGCATCACGGCGCAGCTCCGCCAGTCGAACCCACCGCTCGGATCGTCGTAGCCGATCTCTCGAATCACATCGCGCACCGTCTCCTCGGCCTCGGAAAGCACCAATCTCGCGGCGTCGTTGTGCGCGGTCACCTCGCCCCCCACGACGACGAGTCCGGTCGTCACGAAAGTCTCCACCGCCGCCCTCGCCCCCGGATCCTCCTCAAGCAGGCTGTCGAGGATCGCGTCCGATATCTGGTCGGCCATCTTGTCCGGGTGGCCGGGGAAAACCGATTCAGAGCTAAAGATCATGTGTATCCTCCTTGGGTATATTATATTGGCAGGAGGTTCGCATGCGAATTCTGGTCAGGAGTAGGGAGACCCTACAGCAACTCTCCGGGGCGGAGGGAGCGGTCGCAGTGGTGTCCGTCTCGGACGACCCGGGCGATTTCCCCGCGCCGCCGCCGAGTTGCGATTGCCGCAGCGTGCTCCGGCTGCACTTCAGCGATGTCGAGACGGATTTTGACGCGTTTGGACAGGCGCCCCCCCCGAAGGCGTTCACGGCCGATCAGGCCCGGGAGGTCGCGGCCTTCGTGGTCGGGTTGCCCGAAGACATCGATTCGCTCGTCTTCCAGTGCGAACTAGGCGTGAGCCGCAGCGCGGGCATGGCCGCCGCCGTCGCCCGTTGGCTGGGCCAGGACGACTTGCGATTTTTCAGGGGACGCCTGCCCAATCGCCTGGTGTATCGCCTCGTACTCGAGCAGATCGATCCGGAATGCGTGCGGGCAGGAGGCGAAGTTGTCTGCGAAACATGCGGGAAGATGTACGCGGAACATGCCGGACACCCCGCGTTCCCTTGGATGACCGTGCTCTGTGACGGGCGGAATGTAAAGCTGTGAGAGGAGTCATGATGAATGATCTGTGTTTTGACCGGTACCCGCCGGAGGCATTCGCCTTCGTCTCCGAGTCTTTGGCCCAGGCGGCGGCGGATGTGCACGGGCCCATGACCTCGGCGCACGCGACTTTGGCCGGCCTGATGCACCTCAACAATCTGACGGCCGACGACCTGGCCGCGCACTACCTGAACGGCGACCTGGATCAGTTTGCGTCGAGGCTGGTCGAGGACATCGGCGGCCCGGATGCGATAGACAGGCATGTGACCGGAGCGGATTTGTGCCGCACATTGAGGAGACTTGCGAGCGACAGGTGGGGGCTTTTGGCGCGGACGGTTCTCGCGTCGTGGAACATCACGCGAACACTCGACTTCGGCCGCATCGTGTTCGAGATGGTGGACAAAGGCCGCTTGTCGAAGAAGCCGGAGGACAGCCTGGAGGACTTCGACGACGTGTACGATCTGCGGGATTTAGACAATGTGGCCGTCAATCCCGACGTCACCTGATTTTCTTCTTGGGCGCCGGACTATGTCATGGTGAGGATGCCGGCGGACAAGCGGGAATACCGGCTAATGTGTGTGGCGATGAGGAAGCGGCTCATCAAGCACAATCGGCGCAGCGAACCCGGGGGGCGCGAATGGCGACAGACCTTGCGGCTCATCGCGGAGCTGGATCAGGTGATAGCGTTCCTGGACAGCTAACCCTACGACTCGTCGGTCGCGCCCTCGATCATCAGTTTCCTGTCTTCCTCCTCGCCCTGAACCGCGACTAGCACGCGGCTCTTCCCGGAGAAATCTCCTCGCAGGATCGACTCGGAGAGCTGATCCTCGACATGGGAGCTGATGGCTCTGCGCAGCGGCCTGGCTCCGAACTTCTCGTCGGTTCCCTTCTCGATGAGGAAGTCCTTCGCCTCCTGGGTGAGCTCCAGCGTCAACCCCTTCGCCCGCAGTCTCTCGGCGACTTTCGCCGTCTCAAGCTCGACGATCTTCACCAGGTCGTCGTGGACGAGTTTGCGGAAGACGATGACATCGTCCAGCCTGTTCAGGAACTCGGGCCGCAGCACCGTCTCCAGCTCGGCTTGGAGGGTCTCCTTCATCTTCTCGTAGCTGACCTCGGCGTCATTCTTCTGGAAGCCGAAGGACGACTGGTGGGTAATCTTGTGCGCGCCGATGTTGCTCGTCATGATGATGATGGTGTTCTTGAAGTCCACATGCCGCCCGAAACTGTCCGTCAACCTGCCCTCCTCCATGATCTGTAGCAGCATGTTGAAGGTGTCGGGGTGAGCCTTCTCGATCTCGTCGAACAGGACGATGGAGTAGGGGCGCCGGCGGATGAA
>Ga0180434_10004084_pt1 | contig 18000 bp, 14 predicted proteins | sample SS_ome_7_FD_132453 | JGI IMG/M metagenome (GOLD analysis project Ga0180434, IMG submission 132453) | Hypersaline lake sediment archaeal communities from the Salton Sea, California, USA - SS_1_D_2 metaG | ecosystem: Environmental > Aquatic > Non-marine Saline and Alkaline > Hypersaline >...
AGCCGTCCACTGGAAGGCCCCCTTGTAGGCACCTGCGAAGTTGTCCCTGATCCCCAGGCTCATCTTCATGGGATCGGTGGACATCATATCGGCCAGGTCCTGCCCGAACATACTCGGGTCCACAATGATCATTCCGTGTCTTTCCAGAATCTCCTTCAGGATCTCCTTCTTGATCGCGATTTCGTCCGCGTCATAGCCGGAAACCATCAGGGCGAGCGGATGCCTGGGGGCCATCTTCAGTGCGTCCTCGATGGTCACACCCTCCATGTTCCAGGCCATGGCCAGGGCAAAACCACCGGGATGGCCCTTGTACATGAATTCCGTGATGTTCTCCCTGGCCACGTCGTAGACAGTATCGATGATCTTGCAGAAGCCCGCGTGGTCGTCCGCTTCGAAGCCGGACCCGGTCAACATCTCCTCCAACTCGGTTACGTTGTCGTATTCAGGGTAGATCTTGCTGGTCAACTCCGTGCAGATACCGAACTGGCCGTCCGCGTTGAAGAACATTCCATTGATCTCCGGTCCCGGGCAGTACTGGATCGGCAGGTTTCCGACCCCGGGAATGGCCTCGGGGCCCAATTCGAACATCTCCCCGTTGGGCAGTACCCAAGTCATCTTTGTCGTCATCTCTGTGGCGTTTCCGTGTTTGGCGGCCGTGCCCGGTGCGCCCCGCGCGACGTAGTTCGACAGGAGGGACACACTGGCCAGGGTCAGAGGGAGGATCGGCTTGAGGTGAACCCCTTCTGTCGCCCGGTGTTTGACCGCCTCCCACCAGACGTACCGCATTCGCACAGCGGGGCTCACGGTGACGGTCATCGCTTCATCGTCAACCCTGCACACCCTGTCCATGCGCCGCAGGTCCACCAGGATGCCGCCTTTCCTTGATATGGTCAGTCCACCGTGGTTGAAGCCGGTGGTCTGGGGCACCACGGGGATGCCGTGCTCGTACGCGATGCGCATGATCTGTTGAATCTGCTCGGTGGATTCGGGCAGGATGACGATGTTGGGGCGTTCTCCAGAGAAGACCGTGAAGTCCCGCCCGTGATTGATCAGGTCCACAGGATTGTCGCTCACCCAATCCTCTCCCACGCACTCCCCGAGCTTTCCCATAACCTCCTTCAAGTTCCCCACGGTCAAGCCGATTTCTCCTTCCGGCACCTTGGGAGGTTCCCAGGCCTTGTCCTCCTCTTTGAGGATTCTGCCCGGGTTTAGGACGTTCTCCGGGTCCAGAAAGCCCTTGATGTGCTTCAGCACCGGGAGATGATTGGGAATGCTCGTATAGATCTTTCTCCCCAGCGGACCATGGGGTCGATCGAAAAACGCCCCCTCATGGGCGATAGAAAGGTTCGCGGCCTCGAGCGCCTCGGCACAATCCTCCTCGCAGAACCAGTCGTAAGCCGCATAGACGGCCCGTCCACGGTCAACGGAAACCAGAGTCTTTCCCACCTTCGTGTGCTCGACTCCGGCCGCTTCCGCCGCCCCCTGGACCTTTTCATCCAACTCCGTCATGCGGGAGAAACGAGAATAGAAGGACGTGTGGTTGTCGCTCGCCTCCATCCAAGGCTCGTCCAACTTCTCGGTCACGGCGGGGACCAGTGAACCCTCCTCTCTGCAGGCGTACTTCCCGAGCAATACACTGACCCGGTCCTTGTTGTGCAATACGAGCTTTTCCCTGCCTTCGAAGCCCACGATCAGGGCCCAGTCCGGCAGTGCGTCCCCCTCCTTCCCCAGCAACTGCTGCAAGCTCGCCCGGTTCATGGCTATATATTCCACCCCAAGTTCTGTCCGGGGGATTTCCTTGAGGGCCTTCAGAACCTCCCCGATTTTCTCGAAGCCATAGACGAGACACGACCTGGATTCGCACACGGGCCAGAGCATGATCGAGGCCCGGGTGACCACCCCGAGAATATCATCCGCACCCACATGCCATTGTGAGAGGTTGGGCCCTCCCTCGTTCCTTCCGTCGGCGGCATCCTCATTAAACCCGTGCGTGCCCGTCTTGATGACATCACCGTCCGCCAAAACGACCTTCATGTTCATCAGTGGGTAGTCAGGGTGTTTGGCGATTCCCTTCCCCACCCCTCTGGCCACAATCGTCTCGACAACGGAGGAGGAATTTGCCGTCACGGGTGCGTATGTCTTGACCCCCAGAGGCTTCAGTTCAGCATTTAGCTGCTCCCACGTAACGCCTCGCTCGATATGGGCCACAAGATTCCGGGTGTCGATCCTCTCGATCTTGTTGAGCCGGGAAAAATCTATCAAGATCCCTTCCCGGTCGAGATCCTCGGCCCGGGCGTACCGGTCGGTGCAGGTCAGGATCCCCACCTTGTCTTCACGTGCCAGATTCACGACGGCCTGCACCTGTTCCGTGGTGGAAGGACAGACACGAATCCAATTGGGGGCCTTGCGCCCTTCCCTCAGAAGATCACTCGCCGCCTCCGGGCCGGCTGCAACATTCTGTTCTCCCAAGAGGGCCTGAAGCTTTTCGAACACGTCCTTTCCCATCTTGTGCCCCTCCTTATGTTCGATTTCACCTTCTACGCTAGGCTCTTGCGGGTCTGTCTCAGAATTTGACTGATTGTTAAAAAAATTAGTTGACCACTCAACAAAAAAACAATACAATGCTGTCGAACGCGTTGTCAAGACGTTTTTTCGTCGTGCCAAATATATAGGAGGAAGAGAGGTTCCGACCATGGCTCGTAAGACCGAAATCAGTGAGATTCGAAAACAAGAGCTCACGCACGCCGCCCTCAAGTGCATGGCCCTCAAAGGATACGACCGGGTCACACTCGACGATGTGACCAGAGAGGCCGGCCTCTCCAAGGGAATTGCCTCCTACTATTTCAAGAACCGTGAGGAGCTCCTCATCTCGGTGATTTACAAGATGTGGGAAACCGCGGAGGGCTACACCCGGGCCATATGGGAGATCCCCCAGCAGACAGACGACCCGGAAGAAGTGCAGGCCCTCATGAGAGAGTATTATTCAAACCCGAAAACCGACTTGATCGGAATGATCAAAGACCAAATCGCCTTCCTCTTTTCCATTTTTGAGGACAATCCTCATGTCTTGCGCGTGATCATGGAATTCTGGTGTCAGGTGCCACGAAATGAGATGATCACGCAATTGAACCGGTCCATGCATGACTTCATCATGCGTACCACAGCCATCATCATCCAGGAAGGCGCGAAGCGCGGCATCTTCAAGAAACGAAACCCCCAGACGGGTGCATACACTCTCGTGTCCATTGTTGTAGGATTTGCCTTCAACCATGCCATCAACAAAGGAAAACTCGACAGCAAGAAACTGGAAAGAGAGCTTTCCGACCTGATCCTGGGTTACCTCTGCAAGTAATGGGACCGATCCAGTAAACGCTAACAGCCTGTTCGGACACAGGCACCGGAAGGAGTTGCTCAGATGGACCTCGATCGACCTTATTGGAACATGGAAATCGAACCGAAGTTCAACACGCCGGAGATGCGGCAGATCCAGAATGACCTTCTGGTCAACAACATCCAGGGGATGTACGACGCCATTCCTCTCACCAAGAAGCGGATGGACGATGCGGGCGTCAAGCCCTCGGACATCAAGTCTCTCGACGATCTCCAGAAAATCCCCATTTACGGCCAACCCGAGATGCGGGAGCTTCTCGGCGAAGTCGGTTTTGACATGAAAGAGATCTTGCGCTTGCTCATGGGCGATTCGATCAACGATATTTACGTCATGGCCGCAACCTCGGGCACCACGGGCGTCCCGACCCCCTACCCTATCGTTCGGGCGGGATTGCCCACGATGCGGGAGATCAACAACCGGATGATGTGGCGGTGCGGGGTCAGGCCCGGGGACACGTTCGTGCTGGCCTTCGGCCTGAGCATGTTCCTCGCCGGCACGCCCACCCTGCTCGCCATGGAAGATTTTCCCGGGATCACGATTCTCCCGATCGGTGCGGAGGCCGGCACGACACGGATCATCAACTTCACGCGCCTCTTCGGCGGCAACATCCTCCTGTGCACGCCGTCCCTGGCCCTGCACATGATCGAGAAGGCCCCGGAAATCATGGGGGACAGCGTGAAGGCCTTGGGATTCAAGACCCTGATCTGCGGAGCCGAGCCGGGAGCGGGCATTCCCGAGGTTCGAAAACGCCTCGAGACCGAGTACGGCGCCACGCTCTACGACATGGGCGCGGGCGTGGGCGTCTCCTGTGACTACCCGGAATACCAGGGCATGCATTGGATCGGGGATGACCTGATCTATTACGAGCTCGTCGACCCGGACACGCGAAAGACCGTCCCCCTCGAGGACGGCGCTACCGGGCTCGGGGTCTTCACCACCCTGGATGGCAAAGGCGGCGGAATGCTCGGAATGCGAATGACCATGGGCGATGTGCATCAGGTCCACACCTCTCCGTGCCCCTGCGGAAAGAGCGGCTTTCGGTACAAGATCGTCGGCCGGACCGATGACATGCTCAAGATAAAGGGGGTAATGGTCTACCCTGCCCAGATCAAGGACGTGGTCGAATCCTTCCTCCCCAGAACAACGGGCGCGTTCCGTATTCTCCTGGATGAACCACCCCCTCGAGTCGTCCCGCCCCTCAAGGTGAAGATCGAGTACGGTGAAGGGGTCACGAAGGGGGACCTGGAACAGTTGCAGAAGGAAGTGGAAGAGAAGATGCACCAGGCGGTCAAGATCAGGCCCGCCATCGAGTGGATCGAGCCGATGTCACTGGAACGATCCGACAAGAAGACCCAGTACATCGAGAAGCTGTACGAGAAATAGCCCTTCTATCTCCGGCGCGAGGGCAACGACCATGGCCGACTATCCCTACGATGGAAAAGGGTCCAACGGGGTGGGCACCCTTGGGCCCTTAGTGGATGGGCGCACAACCGTGGAGTTGTCCGAGTTCCGGATCCCCCATCTGCAAATCATTCCCGGCCTGGATGCCCTTCTGATGGGCGTGGCCCAAGTTCCTTTTTCCGACGATCCTCTCACCCATTTCATGCCGGATTTGCCGAACAACGCGGTGTGCGAGCTGCCGGTTCACCTCCACCTCCACGGTGGAGAGAGACCGGTCTGCCCATTGTAATGAATGACTTGACTCGAAGGTTTTCCGAAAAACATCAGGAGGGGTTATGTCCGGATCAAAAATCACAATCGTTGGTGCAGGGCTTTCAGGGTTGGTCGCCGGGATCAACCTGCGTCGAGAAGGCTACGAGGTGGAAATCTGGGACGGTGCGAAATCCCTGGGAATGCTCGAGGATTTTCACCCCTCCATCCACGCCACCCCCATCGACCCGGCAAGCGTTTCCCGATACATAGGCGTCGACATTTCCCCCTGTTTCACCCCGGTGAAGCGTTTTCGCACCATCGTGCAGAAGGCGAAATACGACCTGAATCCTGTGAACTACTACCTCGTCGAACGGGGCGGTCGCAAGACCTCGATCGACACGTACCTCTACAACATTGCCGTAGACATGGGGGTCAAGGTCCATTTCGACCACTACATCCGTCGCCTGGAAGACATCCCCGAACGTGCCGTTGTAGCCACCGGGTTCAACAACGAGGGCATGGAGGCCATCGGCATCCCCTATGAGGTGGGCACAGGCGCTTATGCCCGGAAGAAGCTCGACGATCCGAGATTCGAAGACGCCCTCATGGGGTGGTCAGGGGAGTATTCAACAGATTACGGCTACCTGTCCGTGGCCAACGATCTGATGTTCTTCCTGGTCTTCACCCGCTACCCCATGTCGGACCAGAATATAGAGGACTGCAAGAGGCACCTGGAGGAAAGCGAGGGCCTTACCTTTCCCAAGTGGTCCAAGCACTCCGGACACAGCCCTGTACTCGGCAAGGACTCTCTCAGGCTCTTCAAGGGGAACCGCGTGCTCACCGGGACCATCTGCGGCATGATCGATCCTATGGGGATGTTCGGCATCCACGGCGCCTTGCTGGCCGGCAAGATCGCGGAGTTGACGTACACGGACACGGAAAAGGCTCTCGACGACTTCAAGCGATTCAACAAGAACTATCAGAGGGTTCGAGTCGCTTCCGCTGCCATGCGGCGCATGCCCATGCGCCTGCCCATGGCACATCTCATGATGAAGTTCCCTCGCTTGATGGCACCCTCCTTCAAGATGATCGACGACGGCATTCCGGGTTACGAAGGCCACTGGGCGGTCGACATGATGGAGGGGGCAAAAAGGGCCAGGGACTGACTATCAATCCTGTAACCATTCATCCGAAAGGGGAGCCTCGATAATGAGCCAATACGATGTGATCGTGGTCGGTGCGGGTACGGCAGGACTTTTCTGCGCAAACTTCCTGGCCCGTTACGGCAAAAAGACCTTGCTCCTCGAGCACAACCACCAGCCCGGCGGCCTCACCGGCGGGTTCTGGCGAAGGAAGTTCTACTTCGACGCAGGCGACCAGTCCTTTGAATCCGGTGGCATCATGATCCCCCTGTTGAAGAAGCTGGGGCTCTATAATCCCGGCGACTGGCACTTTGCCGACTACACCATCGCTTACGACCGCGGCTCGGTCGTGATGAAGGAGAAGAAGAAGGCCCTCACCGAACTCATCGATCTTTTCCCGGAGCAGCGCGAAGAGATGTCAAAACTCTACGCCGAGATGGTTCGCTGCGGAGACCTGCTCGGGGCCCTTTCCAACGACAAGACCTCGCCGATTGACAAGAGCGGTCTTGCCCGTATGCGATCGATCATCGATCTCGGACGGACGGTCCTCTCCAACCGGGCGGAGATGAAGGAAATGATGTCCACGAGCATACCGGACCTCTACAAAAAACATCTTCCACCCTCAGAATACCGGGACAGAATGACCAATGTGGGCTATCGAAACATGCCGGTCGGCATGGGGGCCGGTTTCTGGTTCACATGGTTCGAGGACTACTGGTATTACAAACGCGGCCTCCAGGCACTGATGGACGATATGGCCAAGAGCTTCGTCGGACAAGGCGGCGTGATGCAATGTAACCAGACCGTGGACCGGATCCTGGTCGAAAAAAAGAAGGCAACAGGGGTCAAGACAAAAGACGGAAACTACTATGAGGGGAAATCGGTGGTCTTTGCCGGAACCCTGCAGCGACTCTACGGCGAACTGGTGGAGCCGAATTTGTTGGACCCTTCGTTGGTAGACGAAGTCAAAGCGGCGCCCCTGTCCGAACCGCTCGTTGCGCTGTACCTGGGTGTGGATATGTCCGACGAGGAACTCTCCCGCTATCTGAAGACCCATCACACCCTGTATTTTCCGGATGGCCCCGTTCCGGACTATGATGATTCGAAAAACAAGGCCATGCACGACACGGCATTTACGGAGATCAACTGGACCTCCATGAAGAGCAAGGAACTCGCCCCTCGCAACAAGAATTCCTTGGTCCTGCAGACCTTTACCTCCTACGATTGGATGGACAAGTGGGGCACGGGGGGGGATGATTTCAAGCGCCCCAAGAAATACAAGGACTTGAAGAAGATGGTGGCGGACCAGATGTTGGAGACCGCTTGTCGGTACATCCCGGAACTCAAAGATCGTATCGTGTATCAAACGCTGGGTTCGCCCCTCTCCACGATTCGTTTCACCCTCAACCCCCAGGGAGCGTCATGCGGTTGGAGTCTTGCAGTAGACCAATCCTACCTGCAAGAAAAGTTCCTATCACTGACCACTCCCATCGACCGCTTGTACTCCATCGGCCATACCACCTTCTGGCCGGGAGGGGTCCCGATGGCTGCCCTCTCCGGTGCCATCGTGGCACAGATGATCAAACACGAGCGAAAGCTGGACCTCCTGAAGGGCGGTGCCCGTTTTCTTCGGAGGGGCTGAGGGAATGGGTCGGAAAGGCGGGAGGGTTGATTCTAGTCGACCCGCCAACTTTTAGTTGACTGGTCAACAAAAATAATGGATAATCGGTCAATGTAAGAACATTCCCGGGTTCGGCATCTATTTCTAGGGAAATAAAGGAACGTGACGCGGCCGGAGGGAAGAGCCCCGGGTCGCGCCGGAGAAAGGAGTCAAAGGATGGCCAAGGATGCAAAGGTGGCGCGCGACGTAAAGGCCCTGATGGAATACCGGAATATGGCATGGAAGTGCTGGAAATGCGGATTCTGCCGCATGAGCAATCCGGACGAGCAGAAGACCAACAAGTACTCCGACAATTGCCCCCGCGGCACCCGATATCGTTTCGAATCCTTTTACGGGTCCGGGACCCAGGAGATCGTTCGTGCGCTGACCTGCGATCCACCGGAGCTGGATATCAACGATCCTACCGTTCTCGAGAGGATTCAGAAGATCGTGTACACCTGCCCGCAGTGCGGGGCCTGCCAGGAGAACTGCAATCCCACCAAGCATCTCGAGCCGGCCAATGCCTCGATCGCTCTGAGGAACTGGCTCGTGGAGCAGGGGCATGGTCCATTGCCCGAGCATCAGCCTCTGGTGAAGAGCATCATGAACTACGACAACCCCTGGATGCAGCCCAGGGCGGCACGGGCGAAATGGGCCAAGAAGAGAAAGGTCAAAGATGCCTCCAAGGAGGAAGTGGAAGTCCTCTACTACCCCGGGTGCACGGCTTCCTATGACCCGGTGATCCAGCCGGTGGCGGGTTGGGTGACAGAGATCCTGTCGGCCGCGGACGTGGACTTCGGGATCCTGGGCAAGAAAGAAATCTGCTGCGGTTCGACCGTGTTACGGGTGGGTGACCGGGAAAGCTTCCGGAAGATCCGGGCCAAGAACCTGGAGAGCCTGAACAGCACCTCTGCCAAGACGATCGTCACCGCATGCGCGGGGTGCTTCAGCACGCTGAGCCACGAGTACGAAGAAGATCTGAATGGAGAGGTCAAGCACATCATGGAATTCGTGGACGAGCTCATCCAGGACGGCAGGCTGACCTTCACGAAGAGTCTCGACCTTGAAGTGACCTATCATGATCCTTGTCATACCGGCCGGTACTGCGATGTGTACGATGCACCTCGGAACATCATGGAGGCCCTGCCCGGGGTGACGTTGACAGAGATGCAGAGGATCAAGTCCTACAGCTGGTGCTGCGGGGCCGGCGGGGGATGCCGCACCGCCTTTCCTGAGGACATTGCCGGGTTTGCAGCCGAGGCGAGGCTCGAGGAGGCCTTCGATACCGGCGCAAAGACCCTTGTGACCTGTTGCCCTTTCTGCGAGCAGAACCTTGGGGAAAACGCCAAGCGGACCCATGACCGTTTCGGCATCGAAGTGAGGGATCTCATGGAGCTCGTATACGAAGCGCTGTAGAGCCTCCGCTCTGTTCCGTTGGGTCCGATTGAGACAAGAAATCACACCTCCGTTGTTCAGGAACAATGGAGGTGTGATTCGTTTGAGGCAAGTGAACTCAAAAGGCTTCGACAGTCATCCTGTCGGCGATGCCGCCCGGGCATGTCGTATCAAGGGCAAAGTCGCTGCGGTCACAAGACCGATACTCCGAATACCGAAGGATGAAGAAAGGACGGGGGGAGAGAAGTTGAGAGGATCTACAGGAATCAAGCAGCCTGTTGCCTTCCCGCCCCTGGCCATGATCCGGGTCAATCTGAACAGCCTGGTTGCCTTGACGTTGGGGATCCTCCCGACCATGGTTGAGAATCGAGGGGGAATGATCCTGAATGTCTCCTCCACGGCCGGGGCCGGTCTCCAGGCGTCACCCTATTTCACCGTCTATGCTGCAACAAAAGCATTTGTACTTCTCTTTTCCGAGGGATTGAGAAAAGAACTGAAAGACCGGAACACGAATGTGAAGATCACCTGTCTTTGCCCCGAACCTACCCGAACCGAATTCGCCTCTGTTGCCGAGGCGGACGGCATGAGCGCTCCTGATTACATGTGGATGGAATCAGAGGAGGTCGTGAAGATCGGCTTGCAGTCCCTGGAGGATAATGACAGTGTCTGCATCCCGGGGATCTCCAATAAGATACACGCGAATACCGTGAAATGGATGCCCAGAAGCATACTGACGGACATGCTGGGAAGGATGAACAAGCCCTGAAGGGAATCTTATGCTATTTTCAAAAGTCACGGAAAATCGAAGACTGAAAAAGGAGATCGAGAGACTCCGGGCTGAGAACGAGAAGTTGAAAGAGGCCCAGAGACGATGTGCGGAGTGTGAGAACTTCGACAGGAGGAGGGGCTTCGCCAAAGAGACGCCCAAAGAGAAGGAATAACGTGTAAGCCCCGCTCCGGACGATGTTGCCAGCTCCGGTTATTCCTCGACTTGAAACATTCTCACTTCGCAGCTGGTTTCCGGCAGTCTTGTGTCAAGGGTCATCCTGACGGGGCCGTCTTCAAAGAGTTTCTCACAGGCACCTTTGCACCCCAGCAGACAACTCTCCTCTGGCAGTTTCCTGAGTCTTGGCGCGCGAAGCATCTGGCAATCCGTATATTCCATCATCATCGTGCCTTCTCGAAGATCGATCTCCCGGACTTTGACATTTCCCGCCAGCCACCCGGTCATGTTGAACACCTTCTCGAAACTGATCACCGTCATCTTGCCGGAGAGCTTGTTCAGGAAATCTGACATTCGTGGTGGTTTCGAACGAAGGGCTTCACTCTGTGAGACCATGCTCGTCTTCATAGAATCAATGATCGGCCCCATTGCCTCGTTGAGGTAGTCGGCCGTGGCATTGATCACCAGGTCCTCATAGGCTCGCTTGTTGAAGTACTTGCGCAATTCCGAGCAGGCCCACTCGAGCTCGCGGACAAAATTGCCGTAGTGCTTGCGCCACTTCTCTCCCGGGGAATCGAAAAAACGGACAGGTTCACGATACCCCATAACGATCCTGTAGGCGGCCTCCACCTCCTCGCGATTCCCGGAGCATAATTTGATGATCGGGACCATCGTGTGGGGCACGAGGGGGGAGAGCCTGCTGAGGGCGAGTTTCCCCAGAACGAGGTCCATCAGGGCCTGGAAACCCCAGGATTCCCAAAATCCCTTGGACGGGACGGGTTCGGTAGGCTCGAACTGCCGAAGCGCCTCTATATCAGGAACGGCCTCTGCGTCCCCGTGCGTGGTCACATTGAGGTCTCTTGCTGTTTGACCTTTCTGGGAAATCGAAGAAAGCATAACTACCTCCTGGGTTCGTTTCTGGTCCGGAGCATACCTGAACAGATAAACAAAAAACGGCACGCAAAGTCAAGGGGTGGGGGGCATTCATGCTTGGCCTGAAGGGAACCTTTTTGATAAGATGCGAACCTGTATTCATCAACCCACAGCAAAAGGAGATTGCATGATCACGACCGCAGATCTGTCAAGTTATGGATCGTCCGTCATCGAGGCTATCGAGGAATTCATGGACGCCCTTTCTGTTGACTGTTTCCTGAATCGGCCCGACCAGGAGATTGTTGCCAGCAATGAGTCGGCAGTGGCCAAAGGGCTTGTTCAGGGGACCAAGTGCCACAGCCTGGTGAGTGACAAACCCTGTCAATGGTGCCATGCCGCTCAGGCCCTTCGTTCAGGCGAGCCGGTGGACTACATCGTTCACGTGGGCGCCGATGAAGACGGCAACATGAAGGTTGTGGACACAGGCGGGATCGTTGCCGATGCCCACTGGTACCCGATTGCCGAGGACCTCTACCTGCACTTTGTGGGTATCTGCCAGCCCATGGTGTCGCCCGAGGAGCGGGAGAAGACCTATGGCGCCATAAGAACACTGCTGGAAAAGATTTCACCCGAAGGCTCCACTTACGCGGAAGCATCCATCCAGTCCATCAGGGATGCCATGAAGGAACAGGATTACTAGCGTCCCGTCCCTGGAAAATTGCAGGAAAAAGCTTGCGAATCAGAGTGCTTGTATGCGAGAGTAGTGTCAAGACACAATTTGGCCGTGCGAGCGAAGGATCTCCCGTGAGAGTTGAGCTCAAGCGAATCGACCCACATGTTGGCCCCCTGCCCCTGCATTACTTCCCTCACGTCCGCGTGTTGCCTTCCGGCCGAAAGCTCATCGAAGCCACGTATCCTTGGAACTCACAACAAAAGGGGGATTCTAGTGAGAGCATCCATGATCGCGAGTTTCGTCTGCTGCTTGCTTCTGACCGCGAGCATCTCGGTAAGCCACGCACTTGATATCAGCTTGGTCGGGGCGGATCCCGGTCCCAACGCCACGGGCGAAATTCCCGCGTGGGAAGGGCACAAGAACCTGCCGTGTCCCAGTAACTTCACGCCGGGGCAGTACTTTCCCAACCCGTTCAAAGGCGAAAAGCCCCTGTTTCGTATCGACCACACGAACGTGGACGAACACAGGGACCGGCTTTCACCTTCACAGATCATGCGTTTGAAGAAACACCAAGATTTCTACATGAACATCTATCGGACCCACCGAAACATTGAATACTGCCTCGAGTTCTAGGCGGCCACAGAGAAAAACAAGGAAACGTGCTATGTGGATGAAAACGGGATTCTGCAGGGATTCAATGGCGCGATTGCCATTCCTACTCCGAAGAACGGGCTCGAGGCGATCTGGAACGTTCGGAGGATGTACCTTGGGGATGACGCCAAATCCCTTCAGTGCCGCAGACTCGTGAGCCCCTCCGGCAAGATCAAGAAGACCATGTGGGAGACCATGGTGCTGAGCTATGGTCAGGCGCGGCTGAAGTCACAGCCCTTTCCGAATCCTGATAAGATCTTTCAGAAGATGCGGACCCTGACCACCTATCCTGCGGATGAAAAGGGGCTCGACTTCCTCTCCTTTTCATACATGGACGACAGCAGGCTGGAAGACACCTGGTTGTTCATGCCTACCCTGAGACGGGTGCGCCGTGCCCCCGCGATGACCAACGGAGGCCAGCTCGATGGCGAGCTCACCATGGACGAAAACGGCATGGAATTCAGGGGAACAGTAAACAATTGGGACTGGAAGCTTCATGGCAAGAAGGAAATGTACGTTGCGTACAACTGTTACGATATGTTTCCGCCCGATGCGGAGGATGAAGATGAATGCTGGCCCAAGGACCTGAATCCGGAGCGAATACGCTATGAATTGCACCGGGTCTGGGTCGTGGAGGGAATCCTGAAGGAGGGGCTGGATCATCCCTACAGCAGACGTGTCAGCTATTACGATGAAGATGCCTGGCAACCCGTGCTTGGTGACAGGTATGACAAACGCGGGAACCTGTGGCGAATGTACGAAGCCTATGGATTCGCCGACAGCTGCACCAAGATGAGAATGTACGCCGGCTATATTTACATGAACCTGGAGTCAGGGAGGTACGAACTCTTTGGAGGATGTCGGAACCTGCTTCCCACCACCACCGTATATGACACCGGCCTGGACGAGTCCCCTTTCACGGTTCAAGCATTGCGGAAGTCGGGGAGGTAGTCCACGGGCACCGGTCGTCGCGTTGTCCAACCGGCCACAGCCACCGGCCTTCAGCCCGGGCACAAATTCTCGCTGGACACGGCAGAGCCGGTGGCATAGCCCTTTCAATTCAATGCGTCAGGGTTCGGTTTCTCTTACTCGGTCTGCCCGCCTTCTCCAGGGGTAACCTTGGCAGGGTCTTTGGGTCGGAAACAGTAGGACACAACCTTTTCTCCGTTCATCAACATCTTGATGATCTTGGGAACCATCGTAAGCTCCATGTCGATCGCCACATCCTCGGGCTTGACATCTGTCAACTGAGCGACCACGACAAGGCTGGGGTCGTCCTTCATTCGGACATTCGCAAGGATGTAGTCCGGGTTGAAGCCGGGCATGACCTGGCGCGCAATCGTGTACGAAGCCAGAACGCCCTCGTTGCTCAGGACCCTTTCAACGGTTTCCTCCTTGCTGTTGCACTTCAGACAGTAACGGAAGGGAGGAAACGAGATATCGCCGCACTCCTTGCATTGACGGGCCAACAGGTGAGGCGTTGGGTGCCCATCCACCCTGCTGAAGATTTCGGGCCGTATGGATCGTTCGCCTGGGTCAAGGATGAGTTCCCCGTTTTGGATCTTCATGTTATGCTCTCCAGTCAGTTGTGACAAAAATTCGGATTCTTTCCACAATAACCTCCCCCTACCTCCCAGCCTTCCTCAGAGCCTGAACCGTGAAATCCGCTGGATCGATGCCTGCGTCATGGATCGCTGTTATGGTCTCCTCGGTGCGACAGCCGCCCGACAGTTCGTATCTTCCCGATTCCAGGTTCAGGTAGATTTGGGCCACGGACAATCGAAACTTCTGGCAGTAATCATAGCTCGTATAGTACTCGATCATCCGCCAAAGATTGCCCCGCCTGTCGTATCTGTCCCCCCCTGCCGGCTGCCACGTGTCTTCGTCATAGTACCCGACACGGCGGCTGTAAGGGTGTTCCAACCCCTCTCTGGGCGTACCCTCCACCACCCACACCCGACGCAGTTCATACCGCGCGCGATCGGGGACGATATCACCGGGAAGACATTCCTTCTCATCCGGCGCCCCGAGTTCCCAGAGGTCGAAATTGTTTACCGGAATGTACATTTCCCGCCTGCCGAGGAATTTCCAGTTCCAGTCGTTGATAGGCCCCCGGAACTCCTGAGCCAGATCGTCCATCGTGCTTTCTCCGTCCAACTGACCCCCACCTACCATGGTTGGAGCCCGTCTCACCCTTCGAAGGGTCGGCAGGTAGAGCCAGGCGTCCTCCAGCCGGTTTCATCGATGTAGCCGAACGTCAAATAGGTCGTCCCCTTTTCGTCCGCCGGGTACGTATAGACGGCCTTTATCTTGTAGGAAATCCCGTCCGGATTGTCTATCTTGCTCCTGAGCCTTCTCTCGTCGTATGAAACGACCAGTGCCTGCCGCATGGTCCTCTTGATCTTGCCGGAAGGGCTCACGACCCTGCGGCACTCATGGTTCAGAGCGTCATCCCCCATGTAGGGCCTCTTTACATTCCACATGGCCTCGATGGCGTTCTTCGGATACGGAAAGGGAACGCCCCCCTGATAACCCTGAAGGATGTTCTTGTCGTCCACCCACGCCGTCTTCTGGCTTGCTTCGGTTGCGGAATAAAATTCCTCGATATACTCCGTGTTTCGATGGGTGGGGTAGACGTTCATGTAGTAGAACTTGTTTTTCTTCAATCGCGCAATCTGTCCGGGAGAGAGTCGCTCTTTGTACTGCTCCACGTTCGTGTGGTCGATCCGGAACAAGGGTTTCTCGTCCTTGTACGGGTTGGGCAAGAACTGCCCTGCCTCGTAGTCGGCCGGACACTCGAGCCCTTGCAGGCCTTCCCAGGGGCCGACATCTCCGGAACCATTACCCGTAATCGCGCCCATCCGCGTGTATTCCACTTCCTCTGCGAAAACGTAGGTAGGCAGCACGGCCAAGACCAGACCAAGAACAAATACCCGGAGGATCGACGCCTTCATCGGTTTGCTCCTTTCATGTTGCATTACCCTGAGGAAATTCTACCTCTACGCGATTGAATTCGCACGGCTGCTAGGTGCTCACCATCGTAATGCTCATGGCGCCGGGTTCGTTGCCCGGACCGAAACCGCCCCCATTGTGCGTCAAGCCCACCTTGGCCCCCGGTACCTGCCGCTCGCCGGCCACGCCCTGCAGGTGCCATACGACCTCCACCAGTTGTGCCACACCGGTCGCACCGATCGGGTGGCCCTTGCTCAGCAGCCCGCCGGAAGGGTTGACCACCACCTCGCCTCCATAATCCGAGCGCCCCTCCTCGATGAACTTGCCGCCCTCCCCTTTCTCGCAGAGGCCCAGATCCTCGTAGGCCAACAACTCGTGGATGGTGAAACAGTCGTGCAACTCGACCACGTCCACGTCCTTCGGTCCGACTCCGGCCGTCTCGTAGCATTCCTGCGCGGCGCTTGCGCAGGCCTCGATCCGCGGGGGGCCTTCCGCCGAAGCCTTGTACTTGCCCGAAGTCAGCACGGATCCCCGCACGAAAATGGGCTGTGTGGTGTGCTTTTTCGCGTTCTCAGCCGTCGTGATAATCACCGCAGCCGCACCGTCCCCAATCGGGCAGCACTGATACAGGGTCAGGGGATCGCACACCAGGCGTGAATTCATCACCTCCTCGAGGGTGAACACCTTTTGGTAGTGGGCATACGGGTTGAGGGCGGAGTTTCTGTGATTTTTCACCGCGATCATGCCGAACTGTTCCGCCGTCGTACCGAACTCGTGCATGTGGCGACGGCCCGTCAGGGAGAAGCCGGCAGGCATCAGCATCCCGTTGTCCGCCTCCAGGTTGGCTCCGTGGGGCAGAACCAGCGGCCCGGACCCTGTAACACCCATCATGATGTGAACGGTCATGTTCTCCACGCCTACCACGAGGGCATAATCATGCAGGTCGTTCGCAACAGCCAGGAACCCCTGGCGGAAGGCAGCCGAAGAGCTTGCACAAGCATTCTCATGGTTGAAGGCGGGGATCCCACTTACCCCCATCTCCCCGTTTATACGCTGTGCAAGGTTCGGTGCATTGCCGATGTTTCCACAGAAGGTTGCTTCAATCCTGCCCGGCTCGATCCCGGCCTGCTCCAGTGCCATACGCGCGGCATCCCCCCCCATCTGGGCCGGGGCATACTCGGGCATCTTGCCAAACTTGATCATTCCTGCGCCGATGATAGCCACTTCTCTCATTGCCTGGATCCTCTCTCTCGGTTGTTTCCGGGAAATCCCCCCACGGGGGCACCCACACAGGCCCCGCAAGGGCTGCAGCCTTCTGTAGGACGAACAATCTCTTACCGAAGGGTCACTGCATCAGCGGGACGGTTTAGTTTTGCAGTAGGAACCACCCAGCATGTGCGGGACTCTATGCTGAGGTTCCCTTTCTTCCTGGTACCGGTCAGGCCTCTTGCAGGCATCCGGTTCTCTATGTCCTATGACGCCTTCCCTGCGAGGCACAACCTTTCGCTCGGCAGCCCTCATCGGGGTAGCCTGATGCCCCCCATGATCAAGACCAGGCTCCGATGAAAGGCGTCCCGCTATCCATTCGTCTCCTCGTCCTGGAACAGGAGCTCGAATACGCCCATGTCACCGGCAAAGCGCATGACCTTTGCAATGGTGAGTCGCATGAACATCGACTCGTCCGCCTTGCCCCGGGCAAGGGAGAAGATCATGTCATTGAAGTCCTTGGCTTCCATGAAGAGGATCAAGTCTACATCATCTGTCTCTCCCTCGACTACCTCCACCCCCTCCTTGCGGGCAACGAGATTGTACTTGCCGCCGCCCTTCCCACTCAGGTCGTACCGAATAATCTTCTGTTCGCCCTCGCGGATGTTCCCTGGATCGATTCTTCCCGCCATCCCCTTGACAAGAAAACGACTCGGAAGAACAGGCTGCCAGATGGTGTAGACCAGCGTCACACCAAGCACGAAGAGGCCGATTACTTTCAGCAACGTAATGAGGACGGTCTTCATGACTTCCGCCTGTGTCTAAATGAAGTAGTAGGTTAACTTGAAGACAAAATTATCCCGGTCCCACATGAACTGCCCTTGCGGGTCCTGGTCGGCATTGCCGAGCGCCCAGTTGTATCCGAACAGGACCTCCCAGGAATTGCCGTATTTTGCCCCGGCGGTGAAGCCCAGCGTGTGGAGCAGGTTCCTCTCCCTGTGCATTCCACCCATGGCCGAAAAACCAAGGTCCAGCCGGGTGTTGTCGATAATGTCAGAACTTGTGAGAGGCAATTGGATGACGTAGTAGGCCGTGAACTGAGGATCCATGAACAACATCTCTTCCTCATAGTCCAGGTTGATCTTACCGTAGAACTCGACCAGCGGGCTCAGCATAAAGGTCCAGGGGGTGAAGTCAAAGACGTCGAACATCATCTTCATGCCATTGAGATCCCAGGCAATGGTGTTCGAACTTTCATAGCCTCCAACCCCCATTTCCATCTTGCTGGCCGAGGCAATGAATGGGCTGTTGATCGTCTCCAACTGCATCGGTTCGTTCCACCGGTAGGTTATTTCGCCGCCCACCTGAATGTTCAGGCCCCAATTCTGAATCGCATGGGAGAAGCTGATCCCGATCAGGTCGAGCTCCGGCCATTCTATGAACAGTTCGGGAGGAAATTCC
>Ga0180434_10004085_pt1 | contig 17996 bp, 13 predicted proteins | sample SS_ome_7_FD_132453 | JGI IMG/M metagenome (GOLD analysis project Ga0180434, IMG submission 132453) | Hypersaline lake sediment archaeal communities from the Salton Sea, California, USA - SS_1_D_2 metaG | ecosystem: Environmental > Aquatic > Non-marine Saline and Alkaline > Hypersaline >...
CCGCCATCGCCATCGCCATCGCCGCCGCCCGCGCCGGCCGCCGCCGCCCCCGCCGCCAGAGCGCCCAGGCCGCCGGCCGCGCCCAGCCCGGCGCCGGCGGCCACCGGCAGCGCCGCGACCGCGTCGTCGAAGGACGACAGCGACACAAGGATCTCGCCATCCTCCGTGACCCGCACGTTCTCGGGCGCGACTGTGATCTCCTCGCCGCTGGCCAGTTCCAGCCGGGCGGAGCCGTCATCCAGCAGCACCACGCGGTCGATCCCCGCGATCGAGGAGACCGGCACGAAATCCGTCGCCTGCGCAAGGGCCGCGACCGGCAGCACCAGGATCGCCGTGGCCAGCCCGCCCAGCAGCCGCGCCGACCGGGCGGCGACCGCCCCCGCCCCGCCGGTCAGGTCAAGCCGCAGCCGCCGCGCGCCGGGCAAGGCCGCCAGCCGCGCCGTGGCGCCCACGTTCGTCACGAAGACGCGCTGAAGCGGTTGGCCATTGAGCACAGCAGGCAGAACGGGCCGACCCTGCGGAAGCGAAGACATGCGCAGCGGTCTGGAACATCCGGTGAGTCTCATGAAACACCTCGAATCGCCAATCGAACAAGTGCGAAGAGAGTGGTGATCGTTGTGTCGCGAACCAACCTGTCCAAAGTGCTCTATCAAGAACCCCGAAAAATTCTCTTCAAAGTTGAACGGATGTAATTCGATCGCACAGGTTTGGATAGCTTGCGGCGCCCCGTCGCTTCGGCGATGCTGACTCCGCCGCCTCGGGGCGTGGCCCACCGCGCCCTGACGCCGCCTGTCGCGTTCGTGTGTTGCGAGTATCCATGGGTCCCGATTCGCCTGCCCCCCTTGTCCTGACCGATCCGGCCGGCGCGACCGCGCGCGGCACGTCTGCCCAGCCCGGCGCGGACTGGCCGCCACCCGCCGCCGCACGGGCCTTCAACGCCGCGAACGCGGCGTTTCGCACCGGGAACTGGCCGGACGCCTGCGAGGCCGCCGAAGCCGCGCTCGACATCGCGCCCGATCTTGTCGTGGCGGCCATTCTCCTGGGCCGCGCGCGCGACCGGCTGGGCGAGACCGAGGCGGCGCTAACGGCCTATCAGCATGCCATCGCCCGCGACCCGGCCAGTTTCGACGCGCAGCTGGAATGCGGCAACCTGCTGCGCCAGGTCGGCCGGGCCGAGGCGGCGCGCGCCGCCTACCGCGCCGCGATCCGGGCCCGGCCGGCGGACAGCCGCGGGTATCTCGCGCTCGCCCGGCTGGAAGAGGAACAGGGCGACGGCGCGGCCCGCGAACGCGCCGCCGTGGCCTTCGCCGAGGCGCTGGAACGGGCCGGCGACGCGGCGGCGCGGGCCGGGCTGCATCGCGCCCTCGCCCGGTTCCGCCGTGACCGTGGCGACCTGCCCGGCGCGCTGGACGCGCTGCGGCAGGCCGATCTCACCTTCGCCGCCGCCGGCCTCGCGGAAACCGGTGCGGCCTGCGCGCTGGCCGTCGACCGGGCCGAGGTGCTGCTGCGGCTCGGCCTCGTCGTGCAGGCCGAAACGGCGATGCAGCAGGGCTCCGCCGCGACCGACGAGGCGGTGCTGCGGCAACTGGCCGATCTCGCCTATCGCTTCAACTACTGGCAGGAGGCGATCGCGGTGCTGCGCCGCAACGCCGATCTGCGGCCCGAGAGTTCCGCCGCGCAACTCGCGTTGGCCGAGATCCTGGAACGGTCGTGGCGGCCCGGCGAGGCGCTCGTCGCGCTCGAACGCGCCGAAGCCCTTGGCCCGGTGCCCGAGGAAACCGGCCAGCGCCTGCGCGCGCAGATCGCCAAGGCGCTGGGCGACAGCGAAACCGCGCGGCTGATCTACACCCGCCTCGCGGAGCAATCGCCGGAACGCTACGCGCCGGGGCTGGCGATGCTGTCGCTCTATTCCGACAGGCTGACCCCCGGCGAGGTCGCCGCCCTGCACCGGCGGCTCTTTGCCCCGCTCGGCCCGGATCGGCCCCGGCGTCGGCGCAAGCGCGGGGCCGGCGCGCCGCTGCGCGTCGGCATGGTCACGCCCGACCTGCACCGCCAGCACCCGGTCGCGCTGCTGATGGAACCGCTGCTGGCGCACTGGGATCGGGACCGCCTGCCCCTGACGCTTTATTTCACCGGCACGATGGTCGACGCGGTGACGCGACGGGCGCGCGCGCGTGTCAGCGACTGGCGCATGGTGACGCCGGCCCGGTTGCCCGAAACCGTGGCCGCCGACGAGATCGACATCCTGATCGACCTGTCGGGCCATACCGCCGGCAACGCGATGGCCGCCTTCGCCCGCCGCCTTGCGCCCGTGCAGATCGGCTTTCTGGGCTATCCCGGTTCCACCGGGGTGCCCAATATCGACTGGCTGGTGGGCGATCCGGTGGTGACCCCGCCGGACAACGACGCGCTGTGCAGCGAACGGGTGCTGCGGCTGCCCGACACGGTGTTCTGCTATACCCCGACCGAGGAATACCCGCTGCCGGATTTCGCGGCGCGGATGCGCGACCGGCCGCTGACCTTCGGCTCGTTCAACAACCTGCCCAAGCTCAGCGGGCACACGGTGCGGCTGTGGTCGGCGGTGCTGCGCGATCAGCCGGAGGCGCGGCTGCTGCTCAAGGCGCCCAGCCTTGGCGATCCCGCGGCGGCGGCCTGGGTCCGCGGCCTGTTCGCCGCCGAGGGGGTGGAAACCCGCCGGATCGAATGCCGCGGCCCAAGCGGGCTGGCCGAGATGATGGCCGAATATGCCGATATCGACATCGCGCTCGACCCGGTGCCCTACAACGGCGGCATGACCAGCCTGCAGGCGATGTGGATGGGGGTGCCGGTGCTGACGCTCGCGGGCGGCAGTTTCGTGGCGCGGATGGGGGCCAGCTTCATGTCCGGCGCCGGGCTGGCGGACTGGGTGGCGGCCGACGAGGCCGGTTTCGTCACGCGCGCCCGCAGCCACGCGGCCGACCGCGCGGCGCTCGTCGCGCTCAAGACCGGGCTGCGCGACCGGCTTCGGGCCAGCCCGGCCTGGGACGGCGCGCGCTACGCCAGAAGCTTCGCCGAGGCGCTTGAAACCGCCTGGGAGGAGACCTGACGCCGCGCGGCGCCCGGCCCGTCACTCGGGCAGCGCCGCGCAATGCGCCCCGCCGGCGGCCAGACCGGAACCGAGCGCGAAGGGCGGCGGCGCGGCGAAGGGATCGGGCGGCGCGCCTTGCACCCGGTCCAGCGCCAGCACCCCGGCCACGAGGGCCAGCGCCAGAGCCGCGGTCAGCCGCCGTGTGGCCATCACCGCGCCTCCAGCCCCAGAAACGGGCGCAGCCGCACCCCGACGATCGACCCCGCGAAGGCCATCGCGAACCAGGCCCAGCCGTGCAGGCTGCCGGTCGAGATGCCGCTGAAGAACGCGCCGACATTGCAGCCGAAGGCCAGCCGCGAGGAATAGCCCAGGGCCAGCCCGGCCAGCACCGTCGCCACCCAGGCCCGCGCCGGCAGCCGCGGCAGGGGCTGCGCCAGCCCGCCGCGCCAGGCCGCGACGCCGAAGGCCCCGGCGATGATCCCCAGATTGGTGAGCGAGGTGACATCGGTCAGCAGGCTGGCGCGCAGCCGCTCGGCATGGCCGGGCGCGCCCCAGAAGGCCGACCCGGCCAGGTCCGCGCCCAGCAGGCTTGCACCCTTCGCCGCCCACAGTCCAAGACCGTAGACCACGCCCCAGGGCTGGCCAGCCACCACCAGGTTGGCCAGCGCCAGCGCCGCGACCAGCCCGGCGGCCAGCCACAGCCGGCGCGGCAGCCGCCTTGTGCCCGGCGCGGCCCGCCACAGCGCCCAGCCCGCGACCGCCGCCAGCCCGGCAAGCGTGAGCGCCAGCCCCCCGGCCCCCGCCAGCACGACCACCGGCGCGGCGCCCAGCCCGGTCCACCACGACAGATGCGTGGCCCCGGCGAAACTGCCGATCGCGAAGAACGGCAGCGCCAGAAGGCCCACGGGATTGCCGCTGCCGGCATTGACCAGCGTGCCCGAACCGCAGCCCAGCACCACCTGCATCGCCACCCCGAAGACGAAGGCGCCGCCCAGCATCGCGATGCCCACCGGGGCATGTGCCCCCGACAGTTCCGCGCCATTGCCGGCCAGCAGCGGGAAGGCCGCCACCGCCACCAGCGCGATCGCCAGCAGCTGCGCCAGAAGCCCGGCGGGCTCGCGCCGCAGGATCATCGCGCGCCAGGGGCCCGCGAAGCCGAAGCGCAGCCCCTCCAGCACCATGCCGAAGCCCAGCCCGATCGCCAGCAGCAGCCCGTAGCGCAGCCCGGCCAGCGCCGCGACCGCCAGCACCGCCGCCAGCGCCGCCGCGACCAGGCCGGCACGCGGCAGGACGGCAGGCCAGCGCGCCGGGCGCGCGGCGGCAAGGGTGTTGCCGACCATCCCCGCGCTCTTCAGAAGATGCCGCGGATCTGGTTCCACAGGTTGCGCACCGGCCCCGGCACGTTCGCCATTTCGTGCCCGGCGTTCGACCAGTCGACCATCGACTCGGGGTAAAGCCTCACGTTCTCGATCCCGGCCAGTTCGCTCAGCGCGAACCAGTTGGTCGCGGCCCAGTGGCCGGTGTTGCAAAACGACACCAGCCCCTCGGCCCCGGTGAAGCCCTGTTCCCGCGCCAGCGCCCGGGCGGCGGCGGCATCGACGATCGCCGGGCCGGTGCCGAACCAGTTGGCATGTTCGAAATACTGCGACTGCGGCAGGGTGCCGGGCCGGGCCGCCGCCGGGTGGCTGGCGTTGCCGGCCCAGAACTCCTCGGGCCGGGCATCCAGAAGCAACCCGGCCTCCTCGCCGGCGATCACCGCCTGCACGTCCTCGGCCGTCGCCCGCCACTGGTCGGAGAACGAGACCTCGATGGTGCCGGGTTCCGGCGTGACCGGCGCGGTCGACAGGTCGAACCCGGCCTGTACCCAGCCGCGCACCCCGCCGTTGAGGATCGACAACTCCTCCAGCCCGCTGGACTTCAGCGTCCAGTAGACCCGCGCGGCGGCGCCGAAATCGCTGGCGTCGCGGCCGTCATGCACCACCACGACCGGGCGGTCGGCATGCACCCCCAGCCCTTGCAGAAGCGCGGTCAGCGCCGCGTCACCGGGCAACCGGCCGGGGTTGTCCTTTGGCCCGCGAAACGCGCCATAGGGGGCGTTGACCGCGCCGGGGATGTGGCCGGCGCTATAGGTATCTTCGTTCGCCTGGCCCTCGGGCGCGCGCGGCGCGCGGATGTCGAGGACGAGCGGCGCATCGGCCTTCAGCGCCTCGGCCAGTTCCGCCGGCGTGACCAGCGGGCCAAGATCGGCAAGCGCCGGGCCGGCGAGCGCGGCGGCGGCGGTGGTGGCAAGCAACAGCGTCTTCATGGCAATCTCCCTGGGTCCGTTTCCGCGCAACTCGGGGCTTTGCCGGCGCTTGGCAAGGCCGGCGGCGGTGCCGCGGCGGCCGACCGCGAAACCGCCCGTTCCGACCCCTGCGGGCCCGCCGGAACGCCGTTTCGCGACCGGCCCGGCCCCCGCATCCGCCGTTCCCGGCGGGCGCGGCGTGGCGGGCCGGGCATCCTTTTTCACCGCGCCCGGCCCGATCGCCGCGCAAGGTGGGCGGGGGCCCGGCCCGTGGCGCCACGCCCGCGCCGGCGATTCGCCCCCGCCTTCCGGGGTGGCGGATTGCCGCGCCGCAGGTCCGAACCGCGCCCCGGCGCGTATCGGACACGGCAAACAAGGAGGCCGCGCAGATGCCAGATCCCCAGGGCGACCCCGCCGCCGCGCCGGCCGGACGCACCGACCTGACCGTGTATTTCGACGGCTCCTGCCCGCTTTGCACCGTCGAGATCGCGCATTACGCGCGCCAGCCGGGGGCCGGGCGGATCGATTTCGTCGATGTCTCCACCGACGGCGCGGCGCCGGGCCCGGACCTGACGCGCGAGGCCGCGATGCGCCGCTTCCATGTCCGGCGCGGCGACGGGCGGCTGGTGTCGGGCGCGCGGGCCTTCGCGGCGATCTGGCAGGTTCTGCCGCGCTGGCGCCTCGCCGCGCGGCTGGCCGCCCTGCCCGGCGTGGCGCCGCTGATGGAAGGCGCCTATCGCCTGGTCCTGCCGATCCGCCCGGCGCTGTCGCGGCTGGCCGGCGCGCTGGGCGCCCGCGCCGCCAACCCGCATCCCGGCGGCAGGCCGGACCGGTGACGATGGACGGGTTCGGAAACAGGACTGCCCGTTCGGTGCCGGTGCCCTCGGGCCGGGTGGCATGGTACTTGTTACAAGCCGTGATCAGAAAACCCGACGAAACCCGACACGGAGATCACCGGACCGGTGGCTGAACGCCTCGATTCCGCTCTTCAGATAGCGGGCCTCCAGTTCCAGGAAGGGCGAGAAACCATTGCCGAGGATCAAGTCGGTCTTCTCGATCCGTACCCGCCCGGTGAGTTCACGTTCATCGGGGTTTCCGACATACAGCGGATTCGGTTCTCGGAAGCCCTTGCGTGCAAAGGTCAGGGATGGCCGGATCGACAGGCCCAGGTTCGTCTCCACGCTTCCGAACAGCATCAGGCCGAACCGATCGTAGGATTCGAAATCCTGTTCGGTGCCGCGCGCCTCTCCAAACAGCGACGCGCCGAGCATCGCGCGCCCGGCGACGGATCGGCGCAGGCCGACTTCGCCGAAAACGGAACTGCCGTCGAGCCCATCGCTGCGAACATTATCCACCCGTGCGAACCGGGTGGTGCCATAGAATGACAGGCCGGTCTCGGTGCGGCGTTCCAAGGCAAGGGTCAATCCGGTTCGATCCTCGAAGTGCGCGCCCGCATCGTCCCGGCGTGTTGCCGACAGCGTGGCGGAAGCGGTCGTTCGCGCCGCGGCGAGTTGCAGGCCACCGCGAAGGCCGTAGCTGACATCGCGTAGCGCTTCGGTCCGCGCGTGGTCGCCATGGGCGAAGACCCCGCCGAAGACGCTGGACGACAGCCCCCGCCGGCTGAGCGCCGACAAGTCCCGACGCCAGGTCGCAGAGGCCGAAAAGCTCAACCCGAGTTCGCTCTGGTCGGCGCGATCCAGCGTGAATGGCAAAGCGACGCCGCCGAAGAGCAGATCGATCGTGTCGGTTCGGTAGTCCGGGTTGCTGCGCAGTTCGGCCAGCGACACGCTGAGGTTCCAGTCGAACCCGCGGCGCGTGTCGATGGCGCGGATGAACGGCAACACGTTGCCACGGACGCTGTCGGGCAGATCGCCCGAGAGCACCAGCAGGAATTCGCGCCGCGCGTTGGACCATTGTTCATCGACGAAATAGGCGCGGGCCAGTTCCAGACGGACGCGCAGCAGGTCGGGATGAGCGGCCAGAATGGACAGGAACACCGGGATCGCGCGTTTCGGCGACCCGGCGTCGAGCGCGTCGAGGCCCGAGACGAAGGCGGCATCCACCGCCCGCGCCTCGGCGATGGTGCGCGGGGTGGCCTGCACCCCGGCAGGCAGGGCGAGACAGGCCAGAACCACAAGCAGTCGCGCCAGCATGAAGCCTCCAAAGAAGAGGAACGCGCCCTGTCGAGCGCGTTCCGTTGAGGTTCGATCCGCTGCGATCTACTGCTTTGCGCCGAAGGCCCCGCCGTAGTTCGAGCCGCCCACCGTGCCGTGGAACACGCCGCCGGTTTCCTCGGCGTTGGGTCCGTGGAACGCGCCGTTGACCTGCATGTCGTCGGCGGTCGCGGCATAGCCGGTGCCCGTCACGCTGCCGGTCGCGGTGAAATCGAGGTCGGCGGCGGAGACGACAGGGGCGTTGTCGATGTCATCGACGGATTGCGCGAGGGTGCCGCTGGAGGTCACGGTGATATCGCTGAAATCCGTCGTGATCGAGATATCCGACGTGGTCAGGCGGATATCGGTGCCGTCGCTTTCGACCCCGACAGATTGGCCGCTATAGGTTGCGCTGCCGCCGGGCAGGGTTTCGGTCAACTCCCCCGCGGCGCCGGCATCGAGACGGTCGCCGGGCGCGGGATCGTCCTCGGTGTCGGGGAACTGCGTCCGGATACCGAAGGCCCTGTATTCGAGATCGTCATCGGCGGCCGTGATCAGACGCCTGCCATTAGAGGTTATCCTTGGAACCGGGGTCATCCACCAAAGATTGGGAATGCCCACAATGCAGGTGCAGAAAACACGGCCGGAAATCGGCTGTTCCACCTAGGGGATTGCGCCGGGCACCGGGCAGCATCCATGCCCGCCCTGCCGCCGGGTGCGGCAGGCCGCGGACCGCCGCCGCGCCCGGTCCGGCGGGGGCCGCCGGGCCGGGCGGACCGGGTCAGATCGCGAGGTACTGGGTGCGCAGATCCTCGCTTTTCAGCACGTCGTCGGCATCGCCGTCGAAAACGATGCTGCCGGTGTCGAGGATGATCGCGCGGTCGGCCAGTTCCAGCGCCGCGATGGCGTTCTGTTCGACGATGATGCAGGTCATGCCCTGCTGCTTGATCAGCCGCAGCGTCTTCTCGATCTCCTCGACGATGACCGGGGCGAGCCCCTCGTAGGGTTCGTCGAGCAACAGCACCTTGATGTCGCGCGCCAGCGCCCGGGCGATGCCCAGCATCTGCTGTTCGCCGCCCGACAGCGTCACGCCTTCCTGGTTGCGGCGTTCGCCCAGCCGCGGAAACAGGTCGTAGAGCCGTTCGATCGACCAGCCGATCGGCGGGGTGATCTGCGCCAGTTGCAGGTTTTCCTCGACCGTCAGGCCGGGGATGATCCGCCGGTCCTCGGGCACCAGGCCAAGGCCCGCCTGCGCCGCCTCGTGCGAGGCCATCAGGTGCAGCGGCTTGTGATCGAGCCAGATCTCGCCATGCGTCACCAGCGGCGAGCCGGTGCGCGCGACCGAGCGCAGGGTCGATGTCTTGCCGGCGCCGTTGCGGCCCAGGAGCGCGAGGATCTCGCCCTCGTGGACGTTGAATGATACGCCCTGCACGATGTAGCTTTCGCCGTAATAGGCGTGCATGTCCCAGACCGAGAAGAAGGCCGGCGCCGTCGCCGCCTTGTTCGCGTTCTTCGAAAAGTCCGGCTTGCCGTTCATCTCCGCCCCCCTGTTAGTGGTTCTGCCCGAGATACGCTTCGCGCACCAGCGGGTTGCCACGGATGTTGTCGGGCGTGTCCTCGACCAGCGGCGTGCCCTGGGCCAGCACGGTGATCCGCTGGGCGAGGCTGAACACCACGTGCATGTCGTGCTCGATGATCACCAGCGTGATGTCGCGCGTCCGCGAGATCTCCTTCAGGAGCGCGATGGTGTTGTTGGTGTCGGCCCGCGCCATGCCCGCCGTCGGCTCGTCAAGCAGCAAGAGCCGCGGCTCCTGCGCGAGGCACATCGCGATCTCCAGCCGCCGCTTGTCGCCGCGCGACAGCGCCGCCGCGTGCATGTCGCGCTTGTCCAGCATGTTGACATCGGCCAGCATCGTGGTCGCCTTGTCGATGATCTCGACCTCGTCGTGCACGCCCTCGTAGGCATGCATCCGGAACGCCCCGTCGCGCCGGGCGAAACAGGGGATCATCATGTTCTCCATCACCGTCAGGTCACCGAAGATCTCGGGCGTCTGGAACACCCGGCTGATGCCCATCTGGTTGATCTGGTGCGGCGCGCGGCCCAGCACCGACTGGCCCTGGAACGCGACCGAGCCGGTATCGGGGATCAGCTTGCCCACGAGGCAGTTGAGCAGCGTGGACTTGCCGGCGCCATTGGGCCCGATGATCGCGTGAACGCTGTTCTCGACGATGTCGAGATTGACGTTGCTGAGCGCCTGCAACCCGCCGAAACGCTTGCCGACACCCTGGACTTCAAGAATTCCCATGCGTGCGGTTCCTCATTCAGCCACGTGCGGGGCGGGCTTGGGGTGGTGTTCGGGATCGTTGCCGCCGCCGCCGGTCTTCTTCCTGCGCCGGAACAGCCGCGCGATGCGCTGGCCGGCCTCGACCAGACCGCCGGGCAGGAAGATCACCACCGCCATGAACATCAGCCCCAGCGTCAGGTGCCAGCCCTTGCCGATGAACGGGTAGATCACCGCCACCACGAAATCCTCCAGCCCGTCGGGCAGGAAGGCGAACCAGCCGTGCAGGATGTCGGAATTGATCTTCGACAGGATGTTTTCCATGTACTTGATCAGCCCCGCGCCCAGCACCGGCCCGATCAGGGTGCCGACGCCGCCGAGGATCGTCATCAGCACGACCTCGCCCGAGGCGGTCCAGAACATCCGCTCGGCCCCCGCAAGCGGATCCATCGAGGCCATCAGCCCGCCCGCGAGGCCGGCGTACATGCCCGAGATCACGAAGGCCGCCAGCGTGTAGGGCCGCGGATTGACGCCGGTGTAGTTCAGCCGCTGCTGGTTCGACTTGATCGCGCGCAGCATGATCCCGAAGGGCGAGCGGAAGATCCGGATCGCAAGGTAGAACGAGGCCAGCATCACCGCGGCGCAGAAATAGTAGCCGGCGTTGAAGGTGAATTCCCAGCCGCCCAGCACCAGCTGCGTGGAAGACCGCATCTCCAGCCCGAACAGGCTTGGCACCGGGATGTTGCCGCCGGCCGTCGCCGCGCCGTCGAGGATCCGCGGATCGTCGAGCGCCAGTTGCAGCCCGGTCTCGCCGCCGGTGATCGGGGTCAGCACGGAATAGGCCAGCGCGAAGGACATCTGCGCGAAGGCGAGCGTCAGGATCGAGAAATAGATCCCCGCGCGGCGCAGGCTGATGAAGCCGATCAGCAGCGCGAAGACGCCCGAGACGATGACCGCGAGGATGATCGCCGGGATCACGTTCATCGACAGCAGCTTGAACATCCACACCGCCGAATAGCTGCCGACGCCGAGGAAGGCGGCGTGGCCGAACGACAGGTAGCCGGTGAGGCCGAACAGGATGTTGAAGCCGATCGCGAAGACCCCGAAGATCACGAAACGCTGCATCAGGTCCGGGTAGCCGGCGTTGAACTGCGCCATCGCGCTGTCCGCGGGAAACGGGTTGAGCAGGAACGGCGCGCATAGCGCCAGGATCGCCACGAGGATCAGCAGCCCGGCGTCCTTCTTGTTCAGTCCGAACATCGGTCAGTCCTCCATCACGCCCTTGCGGCCCATCAGGCCGCGCGGCCGGGTGAGCAGAATGATGATCGCGACCAGATAGATGATCACCTGGTTGATGCCGGGGATCAGGTCGATCACCGCGCCCATCGAGGCGAAGCTTTCAAGGATGCCCAGCAGGAAGCCGGCCAGCACCGCGCCGCCCAGGCTGCCCATGCCGCCGACGACCACGACGACGAAGCTGAGCACCAGGAAATCCATCCCCATGTGGTAGTTCGGCGAGTTGATCGGCGTGTACATCACCCCCGCGAGGCCGGCGACCGCCGCGGCAAGGCCGAACATGATGGTGAACCGGCGGTCGATGTTGATCCCCAGCAGGCCGACCGTCTCGCGGTCGGCCATCCCGGCGCGCACCACCATGCCGAAGGTGGTGAACTGCAGGAAGGCGAAGACGCCGCCGATGATCAGCGCGGCGAAGGCGAAATAGACCAGCCGCCAGTAGGGATAGATGATCGAATTCGCGTCGAAGCCGATCAGCGCGCCGAAATCGAACGACCCGGTGAAGGCCGCCGGCGCCGGCATCGGGATCGGGTTGGCGCCGTAGTAGTACTTGACGATCTCCTGCAGCACGATCGCGAGGCCGAAGGTCACGAGGATCTGGTCGGCATGCGGGCGCTTGTAGAAATGCTTGATCAGCCCGCGTTCCATCGCGATGCCGACGCCGATCATCACCGGGATCGCGAAGATCAGCGCCAGTGGCACCGACCAGTCGATGATCACGTTGCCCGTCGCCTCGCCGAAGAAGTCGTGCACATAGGGCACCTCGACCTTCAGCGGGTTGCCGAGAAAGTCCTTCTGGGTCTCGTCCACCACCGTGTGCGAGAGCGTCAGGATCCGGTTCAGCGTCACCGCGCAGAACGCGCCGATCATGAACAGCGCGCCATGGGCGAAGTTCACGACACCGAGCGTGCCGAAGATCAGCGTCAGCCCCAGCGCGATCAGCGCATAGGCCGAGCCCTTGTCGAGCCCGTTCAGGATCTGCAGGATTATGGCGTCCATTGCCCCACCGCTTTCGGTCGCATGTCAGTCTTGGTTCCGTGACCGGGGCCGCGACGTGGCCCCACCCGTCCCGCCCGCCCGCCGCGCGGCAGGCGTCCCGGGTCGGCCATCGGTCACCGGCTGGCACCGAAACGGGGCGGGCCCGTCAGGCCCGCCCCGCCGGCACGATCAGGCCCCGTTGTTGCAGGTACCCAGGGCGCCGCCCTGGAACTGCGGGTGATCGGGCGCGTAGGTCACCTGCGCGACCGGCGTGACCTCGACGATTTCCAGAAGGTCGAACTCGGAGGTCGGGTTTTCCTTGCCCTTCACCACGAGAACGTCCTTGAAGCACTGGTGATCGTCGCCGCGATACAGCGTGGCGCCGTTGCCCAGGCCGTCGAACTCGAAATCCTCGAGCGCGGCGACCACGGCGCAGGGCTGGAACGAGCCCGCGCGCTCGACCGCATCGGCGTAAAGCAGCGTCTGCACGTAGCAGGTATGCGCCGCCTGGCTCGGCGGGAAGCCGTACTTGGTGCCGAAGGACTGCACGAAGGCCTTCGAGGCGTCATCCTGCAGCGACCAGTGCCAGTTGGTGGACCCGAAGATGCCCTTGACGTTGGCGCCGGCGCCCTTGGCCATCAGCCGCGAGTAAAGCGGCACGATGATCTGGAAGTCCTTGCCGTTCACCTGCTTGTCGCGCAGGCCGAACTGCACGGCGTTGGTCAGCGAGTTGACCATGTTGCCGCCGTAGTGGTTCAGGACCAGCGTGTCCGCGCCCGACTGCAACACCGGCGCGATGTAGGAGGAGAAGTCGGTCTGGGTCAGCGGCGTCTTCACGGCGGCGACGGTTTCCCAGCCCAGCGCCTCGGTCGAGGAGCGCACGGCCTCCTCGGTGGTGTAGCCCCAGTTGTAGTCGGCCGTCAGGTGATAGGCCTTGCGGTCGGTGCCGTAATTCGCCGCCAGCACCGGCGCCAGCGCCGCGCCCGACATGTAGGAGTTGAAGAAGTGGCGGAAACCGTTGGCCCGCTTGTCCTTGCCGGTGGTGTCGTTCGAATGGGTCAGACCGGCCATGAAGATCACGCCGGCTTCCTGGCACAGCGCCTGCACCGCCACGGCCACGCCCGAGGACGAGCCGCCGGTGATCATGATCGCGCCGTCCTTCTCGATCATCGACTTGGCCGAAGCGCGCGCGGCGTCGGATTTCGTCTGGGTGTCGCCGGTGACGTATTCGACCTTCTTGCCCAGCACGCCGTTGCCGGTCAGCGCGGTGCGCGAGCCGTCCTTGTAGACGAAGGTCTCCATCATGCCGTTGTCGGCGCCGGTGCCGTTGAGATGCTCGACGGCCAGTTCGTAGGCGCGCAGTTCGTCGGCACCCTCATCGGCATAGGGGCCGGTCTGCGGCACGTTGAAGCCCAGCGTGACGGTCGCGCCCGTGGGTTCGTTGGTGAAACCCCAGGCCGCGCCCGTGAAGATCGTCGGCATGGCCAGGCCGGCCCCGGCGACAGCCGAAGTCCTCAGCAGCCCACGCCGCGTGAAATGCGATTTCGTCATGTTACTCCTCCCTTGCAACGTCCTGACGTCTGCAACCCCCGGAATACATCCCATCGGATCGCACCGGCCAAACGACTACAGTCCAGCCGAAAACAAGTCAAAAGCAAAGCGGCCCTGAACGGAAAGAAAGTTGCGCGCCCCCCTTTCTGGCCGGCGGGCCGGGCGCTTTTCGGCCCGGCGCACCGGCCGGCCGGCGGGGCGCTTTCGAGGACGGCGGGCACGTGCTAGGCGTCCGGCATGCCGGCACGGCGGATCGCGTCACGGCCGGCGCGGCCCGGCAGGGCAACGCCGTCGGATCGTCGGCGCCGGCCGGGAGAGGAGGAACGCATGGGGCGGAACGGGACCGGGCCGGGGCCGGCGTCAGGGCCGGCGCGGGGGCGCATCCTTGCCGTCGACATCGCCCGCAGCGTGGCGCTTGCGGGCATGGTCCTGTTTCACACCGTCACCGATCTGGAACTGTTCGGCCACCTGCCGCCGGGCACCTCGACCTCCGGCGGCTGGGCGGTGTTCGCCCGCGTCGTGGCCGGCAGCTTCCTGTTCCTCGTCGGCGTCAGCCTCGTCCTTGCCCATCGCGACGCCATCCGCTGGCCCGCCGTCGCCGGGCGCGCGGCGCGGATCGCCGCCGCCGCGGCGCTGATCACCCTCGTGACCTGGGCGGCGATGCCGGACCGCTTCGTGTTCTTCGGCATCCTGCATTCGATCGCGCTTGCCAGCCTTCTGGGGCTGGCCTTCCTGCGCCTGCCCTGGCCGGCCGTCCTGGCCGCGGGGCTGGCGGTGGCCGCGCTGCCGCGGGTCGCGCGCAGCCCGCTGTTCGATCCGCCCTGGCTGGTCTGGACCGGGCTGGCGGACCGGGTGCCGGTCTCGATGGATTTCGTGCCGGTGTTTCCGTGGTTCGGCGCCACGCTTGCCGGCATCGCCGCCGCCGGCCTCGCCGGGCGCGCGGGGCTGTGGGACCGGCTGCGCCGTGACCCGGCCGGACAGGGCGCGCTGCTGCGGCGCCTCGCCTTGCCCGGCCGGCACAGCCTGGCGATCTACCTGCTGCATCAGCCGGTGCTGATCGGCCTGATCTGGGCGGCGGGGCTGATCCTGCCGATCTAGCCGGCGCCCGGCCGCGATCCGGTCAGACCGTCGGCGTCAGGACCACATGCTCCGCCGCCAGCAGGTCCGGCGCGAAATCCTCCAGCACCAGTGTGGTGTCATCGCCCAGATGCAGCCGCGCGTCGTGGTCGCCCGGGCCGTGGGCCGAGAGCACGTCTTGCACCGCATCGAAATCGGCAAACCCGAAAACCGACAGGTCCAGCCGGTCGCCCTCGCCCGGATCGAAATCGAGGATCTTGGTCGTGCCCGCCACATCCTCGATCCCGAACATATCGGCCCCCGCGCCGCCCGACAGCCGGTCGGCCCCGCCGCCGCCGGACAACAGGTCATCGGCCAGCCCGGCATAGAACGTCTCGTCTTCCGCCGTGCCGATGATCGTATCCACGCCCTCGGTTCCCACTCGCGTCACCGCCCCGGTGAGATTGCCGCCATGCACCACGTGGATCGTGGCCGTTTCCACACCGGGCACGTAGGTGGAGATCACCACATCGTCGAACCCGTCGCCGTTCAGATCGGCCGCGCCCGTCACCTGCGATTGCAGGCCCTCCGTCTGCGGCAGGGTGATGACGAAGCCGCCCAGCCCGGCCGCGACATCGGCCAGATCCACCGCCCCGCCATCCGGCTTGCCGAAGATCACGTGGACCCCGCATCGCGCGGTCACGATGAGATCGCCAAAGGCGTCGCCGTTCACGTCGCCCGCCGCCAACACGGTGGCGCCGGACAGGTCGCCGGCCTCGGCGCCGGCGATGACGAAGCCGCCCGTCCCGGCGCGCAGGTCGCTCAGGCTGATCGCGCCAAGGTCCGGCCCGCCGAAGACGACGAAGCTTTCGCCCGCGTCCGCGCCCGCCGCCCCGTCGGCCTGACGCGCCGATACGATGACGTCGGCATAACCGTCGCCATTCACATCGCCCGCGCCGCTGACGGCATGGCCCAGATGGTCACCCGCCGCGGCGCCCTTGATCGAGAAGCCGCGGCTGCCAGCCGTGTCGATGGCGCCAAGGTCGACACGGCCGCCCTTGGCATCCCCGGCCGCGCCGTAGACGACATAGGCGGCTCCGGTGTCGCTGTATCGCACCCCGTCGGCATCGAGTTGCGGGGCGCTCACGACAAGATCGGCGCGGCCGTCGCCGTTCACGTCGCCGGCGATGGCGACCGTTCCGGTCGTGCCCAACTGGCCGTTGTCGAAGGCCGCGCCCAATGTTTCGCCCAGGATCACGAAGCCCTCGGCATTGCCGTTGCCTTCAACATCAGCCAGGTCGACCGCCCCGCCACCGGCCTTGCCGTAGATCACGTAGGCCAGGCCCGGTGTCTCGCCATTCGGCCTGTCTTCCGGACGTTCCGCCCAGGGCGCGCCGACGATCACGTCGGACAGGCCGTCACCATCCACGTCGCCCGCGCCCCCGACCGCCTCGCCGGAAAGGTCGAGCATGGCGGCACCCCGGATGGCGAAGCCAGCGGCATCCCCGTCAGGCGACACATCGGCAAGGGCAACGGGCGCGCCATCTGCCTTGCCATAGACGACATAGCTGGCCCCGGCATAACTCTCCGACCCGCTGTTGAGCCACGCGCCAAGGATCACGTCGGCCTTGCCGTCGCCGTTCACGTCGCCCGCGCCGCTGACCGAAACGCCCGCCCGGTCCCCCGCCGCCTCGCCCTCGATGAAGAAGCCGGCATCGGAGGTTCCCGCCGCGATCTGGCCAAGGTCGATCTCCGCGCTGCCGCCAAACAGCACATAGGCGCCGCCGGTCTCGTCCGCGCGCCCGTCCACGCCGAGGATCAGGTCATCGATCCCGTCGTCGTTCACGTCGCCCGCCACCGCCATCGCGGTGAACCCGCCGTCCGCCGCCGCGCCAGCGATGGCGAGGCCGGAGGCGCCGGACAGGTCCACCGGCGCGGTGGTGCCGGTGACGGTAACGCGCAGCACCGCCTCCGTCCCGTCGGAGCTGGCGACGGTGAAATCATCCTGCGCGACCTCGCCGCCCCGCAGCGCCTGCACGGCCGGCTTGGCGGGATCGAGCGTGTAGGTCCAGTCGCCATTCTCCTCAAGCGTCAGGGTGCCATAGGTGCCCGCCGCGCCAGTTTGCGCAACGAAGGTATCCGCCCCGTCGGGGTCGGCCACCCGCAAGGTGCCCGTCGCTTCTTCCGCCGCCCGTTCGGCCACCTCGCCGGTCATGTCGCCGGTGATCACGGCGGCGTCGTTCGCGCCGGTGATGGTGACCGAGATATCCCGCGTTCCGGTGCCTTCGCCATCGCCGATCTCGACCCGGTAGCCCAGCGTCACCGTCTCGCCCTCGCCGAGGTAGTCGAACACGGTCGATCCCGCCGAGAAGGTCAGCGACACCGAACCGCCCGTTTCCCCGGCCGCCTTCGTCACCGCCCCGGCCGTGACAAGCGCCGCGAGGGCCTCTGCATCCAGCCCAAGACCCGCGGTCACGCCGCTGGCCCCGGTGACGGCGACCGTTGCCGTGTGGCCGGCATCCGACAGGTCGGCATCGGTGAACGCCACGGTGATCTGGTCGGTGATCGCGGAGCTGTCCGTCGTTTCGGTCAGCGCGACGGGCGCGATGTCCGCCAGCACCGGCGCGTCGTTGGTGCCGGTGATCGTGACCTCGAATGCCCGCGTGCCGCTGCTGCCCGCGCCGTCGTCCACCGTGATGTCGTAGCCCAGCGTCACCGCCTCACCAGCTGCCAGGTAATCGAACACCGTCGATGCCGCCGAGAAGGTCAGCGGCACCGAACCGCTCGTTTCCCCGGCCGACTTCGTCACCACCCCCGCCGTCACCAGCGCCGCGAGGGCTTCCGCATCGAGCCGAAGACCCTCGGTCACGCCATCGGCCCCGGTGCTCGTGACCGTTGCGGTGTGGCCGGTATCGGACAGGTCGGCATCGGTGAAGCTCACCGTGATGTCGCCGGCGATCGCGGCGTTGTCCGTTGTCTCGGTCAGCGCGACGGGCGCGATCCCCGCCACCACCGGCGCGTCGTTGCTGCCGGTAATGGTGAAGCCCACCGTCGCGCCCGCTTCCGCACCGGCGCGGTCGGTCGCGGTGACGGTGCGGGACCAGGTGATCGTTTCGCCCCCGGCGAGGAAATCGAGCGCCATATCCTCGGCGGCATAGGTCCAGCCCGTCTGCCCCGGCGCTTCTGCCCCGGTCACGCCGGTCGAGAAGCCCCCTGCGAGCGCATTGGCGAGGGCCTGATCGAGCGTCCCGCCCGACCACACCGGTGCCCCGTTCCCGGCGAAGGTGATATCCACCGCATCGCCGCCATCAACATCGCCGAAGCTCACC
>Ga0180434_10004086_pt1 | contig 17990 bp, 12 predicted proteins | sample SS_ome_7_FD_132453 | JGI IMG/M metagenome (GOLD analysis project Ga0180434, IMG submission 132453) | Hypersaline lake sediment archaeal communities from the Salton Sea, California, USA - SS_1_D_2 metaG | ecosystem: Environmental > Aquatic > Non-marine Saline and Alkaline > Hypersaline >...
ATCGTTCACTCGTTCGGCTACAGTCCCTGAGCGAAGCTGCCAAGTGAGGAACCGGATGCGGGAAATCTGCGAGTCCGGGTCTGTGAGGGGTGAGGAGGGAAACCTCCTCACCTACTCGACTTCAACGCCCGGTGGGTTTTTGCCACATGTTTGCGCGGTTGATGCGGGTGAGTGGCGCGATCCCAATGCAGACACGGCTACAGGTTGTCCCGGACGTACTTGACGGCGTTGTTGAAGATGGTCATGCCATCCCCGGCAGGTTTGTTTTCCAAGCGAGACCAGCGCGGATGCTGCGTAGGCCGTACGAATCTCTCCGGGTGCGGCATAAGGCCCAGGACGCGGCCGGTCGTGTCGCTCAGACCGGCTATCGAATCCACCGAACCATTCGGATTGACAGGGTAGGGGCCTTCGTTGCCGTCGGCATCGACGTACTTGAATGCAACGCGTCCGTCGGCCTTGAGCTTCTCCAGGACGGTCTCATCTCTGGTAACGACCTTACCCTCGGCGTGCGCGATGGGAAGGTAGATTTGCCTGCCCGGCTCGATGAAGATGCACCTCTCGGTTTGCGGAGCCAGGTACACCCACCGGTCCTCAAATTTGCCGCTGTCGTTGTAGGTTATGGTGACTTCGGTTTGCCGCTTGCTGGAGTCGCCGCCCGGCAGGATGCCGGCCTTGACTAGAACCTGAAAGCCGTTGCAGATTCCCAGCACGAGCTTGCCGTGCTCGATGAGTCTCTGTACCGGCTCGTAGAGGTGATGCACGGTCTGGTTTGCAAGGATTTTGCCGGCGGCCACATCATCGCCGTAGCTGAAGCCGCCGGGAAAGACAACGATCTGGTATGCGTCCAGCAGAGATTTGTTCTCGATCATCCTATTTATGTGCACGCGCTCGGCTTTCGCCCCGGCCATTTCCAGCGCGTACTCTGTTTCCACGTCACAGTTTATCCCCGCCGCCCGCAGGACGATTGCCTTTATCTGCGCCATCTTTTATGTTCTCGCCTTTGCTGTTGCCGTCACCATGCAAATGTCTTCTGCCATGCCTGCTTGAGAGCGTCTATTTCCACCTCGATAACAGTTTTGCCGGTCTGTGCTTTGATAACAAGCTGTTTTTCTTGCGTCACTTTACCGATCTGCCCGAAGGGCAAATTGACCATCAGCTTTGCGAACAGATTATACTTCTCAGGTGCCACCTCCACGATGTATCTGGAGTTTGATTCGCTAAATAGTTGCGCATCGGCGCGCGAGCAGCCGTCTTCTCTCGGCAGAGCCCTTAAGTCCGCGTGTATGCCGAGGCCGCCGGCAAAAGCCATTTCCGCAAGGGCAACGGCCAAGCCGCCCTCAGAACAATCGTGGCAACTGACTACAAGGTCTTCGGCTATCGCCTCGCTGATTTTTTGGGCGATTCTCGGCGCCTTCTGTAAATCGAGCTTCGGGACATTGGCACCCAGATGCCCTTTGATTTTGTAATAATGCGATCTACCCAGCTCATTTTTGGTTTCGCCAATTACGAACAGGAAGTTGCCGGCTCTTTTTGCATCCATCGTCACGCATTTGTTCACGTTATCCACGATGGAGATAGCACTTATCAAAAGCGTGGCCGGAATGGAGATCGTGGTGCCATCTTCGCAAACGAACTCGTTGTTCAGCGAATCCTTGCCGGAAATGAACGGCGTCTTGAAGGCCATAGCCCCGTCATAGCACGCTTGAGCAGCACGGACCAAAGGACCGAGCGTTTCCGGTTTCGTGCAGTCGCCCCAGCAGAAATTGTCCAGCAAGGCAATCCGGTCGGGCCGACCCCCTACACAAATGATATTCCTGATCGCCTCATCAATCCCGGCCAAAGCCATCCAATACGGGTCGATGTCACCATAGAGCGGATTCATTCCACAACTGATGGCAAGGCCCTGCTCGGAATTGAGCTTGGGCTGGATCACCGCCGCATCGCCGGGCCCATCGTTGCTGACGCCGGTCAGGGGCTTAACCACGGAACCGCCTTGAACCTCATGGTCGTACTGGCGGATGACCCACTCCTTGCTGGCAACATTGTAGGACGACAGAATCCGCAGAAGCTCGTCACTATAATCGTCTTTTTCCGGCAGGCTTGGCTCGGTCAGCCTGGGACTTTGCCAGATGGCCTTGCGAGAATATTTCGGCACACCTTCGTGCCAAAACTCCATGTCCAGCTCGCCTACCTTTTGCCCGTCGTATCGCAATGTCAACTTCTTATCACCGGTGAACCTGCCTATTACCGTCGCCTCGACATTTTCATCCGAGAAGATTTTCATAATGGCTTTGAGATTCTCCGGCTTAACGGCCAAAACCATTCTCTCCTGCGCTTCACTAATCCAGATCTCGGTATAGCTAAGGCCCGCATATTTCAGCGGGACTTTTTCCAGGTCCACTTCCACGCCGAGTTCCTTGCCCATTTCGCCAACGGCGCCGCTCAAGCCGCCGGCTCCGCAGTCCGCGATTGCCTCGTACAAGCCGACTTCATTGGCCTGCAGCAGCACGTCCAGCATTTTCTTTTCAGTTATCGGATTGCCGATTTGCACGGCGTGGGAAAAGACGGTCTCGTGCTCGTGCGTCATCTCGCCGCTGGAGAATGTCGCTCCGTGGATTCCGTCTCTGCCCGTTCGGCCGCCCACCACTACCACCAAATCCCGGGCCTGGGGATTATCGAAGCATTTATTTCTGTCGATCAGGCCGATATTGCCGCAGTACACCAACGGATTAGCCAAGTATCTGTCGTCGAAATAGATTGCGCCGTTGACTGTTGGGATACCCATTCTGTTGCCGTAGTCGCGCACACCTGCGACTACACCTTTCATGATTCTTCTGGGATGCAGGACTCCTTTGGGAATCTCCTCGAGCTTCTTGTCCGGCGGGGCAAAGCAAAATATATCCGTGTTGGCGATGGGCTTGGCGCCCAGGCCGGTGGCCATGGGGTCACGAATCACGCCGCCGATGCCCGTCGCCGAGCCGCCGTATGGGTCAAGTGCCAAAGGATGATTATGCGTCTCGACCTTAAAACAAATAGCCGAGTCCTCGTCGAACTCAACTACGCCGGCGTTATCTACAAAGACGGATATGCACCAATCTTTGTTGAGTTCGTTGGTCGCTTTGAAAACCGTGTCTTTCAGCAGGTTATCGAAGTGCACCTGCTCACCGTCGATGGACATATCGACAGCGCTCTTGAGCGTTTTGTGGACGCAGTGCTCGCTCCAGGTTTGCGCAATTGCTTCAAGTTCAACGTCGGTCGGTTCTCGGCCGAGCTGTTGATAGTGCTGCTGGATGGTTTGCATCTCCACCGGATTCAAGAACAAATCCTTCTGCTTGCTCAAGGCCATCAGTCCATCGTTGTCCAGCTCGCGTATGGGCCAGTGCGTTATCTGCAGCTCGTACGGCTTCAGATGCGGGCTTGGCGGCTCCGCCTCGCTGCCGAGCAGTACGACTTCGATGCAATCGTTCGCCAGAATCTTCTTGGCGATGGTCTGGGTCTGGGCGGCCGTGATGCCACCGAGCAGGACATATTTGCGCGCGGTTCGAACGTTGTTCACTGTCACGCCCATATCGGCCATCGCCGCGGTGACCGATTCAGCGACGGGGTCGGTCACGCCGCTTCTCAGGTGCACCTCGATGAGCGTAGCTTTGGCCAGGCCCGCCGGGGGGCCGCTCCTGCCCATGTAGTACTCCTCGCAGACGAGGTCGGTCAGAAGCTCTTCCGCCACGCGCTTGGCAAAAGCCTCATCGAAATCCGCTTCGATCAGAAAGACCTTGGCCGACTGAACCGCTTGAACCGAAGTGATGCCCAGCTCCTTGATATCTTCGAGCACGCTGTTACCGTGCACATCAGTAAACCCGGCTCGGTTGAATACTTCAAAACGCCACTGTGTCACGATATCAACTCCCTCCTGTCTACTTTGTACTTGAGCATGGCGCTGCGCTTCTGTCGCGCGTGCTCCAGCAATTTCTCGATGCGTTTCTTTTTGCCTTTATCGATAGCTCCTTGGAGCTTGGATAATTCGTTGATGACTCGATCAATGCTTCTGGAGACGTTCGCCGCGTTGGTCAGTAAAACATCGGCCCAGATATTCGGCGGTCCGGATGCGATTCGCGAAGTATCTGCGAAACCCTTGCCGGCGAGCTTCAACTCGTCGGTCCTGTTGGCGTTGATGAGCGCTGCCGCGACGACATGTGGCGTGTGGCTCACATTTGCCAATATCCTATCGTGTTCGCCCGCTTCCATGACGTTCACGGAGCAGCCAAGGCTCGACCAGAACTTCTTCAGCGTTCGTATGGCTCCGACATCGGTCTTTGCGGTTCGCGTGAGAACACAGTGGGCTTGATCAAACAAGTTGTCGCTGGCGAATTCAATGCCTCTTTGCTCGGAGCCGGCAATTGGGTGTGAGCCGACGTAATAAACCGTCGCGGGCAAGGTCTCTGCCGCCCAGCGATGGGGCAGGACTTTTGTAGAACCTACGTCCGTGACAATACAGCCATCCGGTAGAGAGTCTTTGATTGCCTTGAAGGTCTGCTGAAACGCGCAGATGGGCGTGGCGACAATAACAAGGTCTGTCGCTGTCACGCTCTTTGGGATGTCGTCGACGATCTTGTGTGCCGCACCAAGGCTCTTGGCTTTCTTGCGGGTAGCCGGGCGATGACTGTAGCCGACCACCCTCACGCCGGGCAAACAGCGCAAAATCGCCAAGGATACAGAACCGCCCAAGAGCCCCATGCCTATGACGCTTATTTGCTTTAACTCTTTCAAACGCAACACCTTATGTTATTTACGTGTTAGGCCGATTGTCGGCAAAACTATCGCAGGCAGACGTAAAAGTCAATTTTTTTCTTTCCTTTGCCTCGTCAAAACGATAGCATCTTACATTCAATAAGAAAAGCGAAAGGATATGGTTAAAGTAGAGACGTCCCGCACTTTGTGTGGGCAGTTTTTTTGTGAGGGTATCGCCTGTAGATGGAATTATTATCTACGCGCAGCCCGAAATTGACGATAAAGAAAGTATGCTGGCCAGCAGCACGAAAACGAGCGTCGGTGACTATCTGGACTTTGAAGAACGGATAGCTGACCTTGACCGGCAGATGAATGAATTGCGTAAGGTCAGCGCCATCAAAGGCATCGATTATTCAGCGGAGATCCGCCAGCTCCAGAGAGAACAAATCACCGAACTGAAGCGGATATATGCGAACCTCACGGCCTGGCAGACCGTGCAGGTAGCACGCCATCCTAAGCGGCCTGTGCTCACGGATTATCTGGAGCTGATGGTCAAGGATTTCCGTGTGCTTCACGGCGACAGGTGCTTTGGAGACGACCCGGCGATTGTCACCGGACTTGGTCAAATTGCCAGGAATAGGGTCCTGATCGTGGGGCAAAACAAAGGCAGGACCACAAAGGAAAAGGTGGCCTGCAATTTTGGGTGTCCCAATCCCGAAGGATACCGCAAGGCTATCGCGAAAATGAAATTCGCCCAGAAGTATGGCATCCCCGTTATCTCCCTCATCGACACGCCGGGCGCCTATCCGGGCATCGGCGCTGAAGAGCGAGGTCAGGCGCAGGCCATAGCTGTCAACCTCACCGCAATGTCACGGCTGAAAGTGCCCATTGTTTGTATTTGTATCGGGGAAGGCGGCTCCGGTGGTGCCCTGGGGATCGGCGTGGGTGATAAATTGGCCATACTTGAGTTTGCTTATTATTCCGTTATCTCGCCGGAAGGTTGCGCTGCCATTCTTTGGCGCGACGGCTCGCAAGCCGCCGACGCCGCCCAGGCACTGAAGCTGACAAGCAAGGATTTGTACAAGCTGGGGTTGGTCGATGCGGTCATTCCTGAGCCGCTTGGAGGAGCACACCGGAACGTGCACGATACCGTCTATAACGTCGAAAGGTATATTGCAAAGGCATTAGCAGATTTGAAACGCACAAAAATCGAGAATCTGCTTGAAAACAGATACAATAAATGGCGCTCTATGGGAGCGAACTGCGGCAACAATCGCAGGAAGGTGCGCCCGATCCGAACACGAATCAACGCGACGACAAAAGCTACCTTGTCCAAATCAAGATCTCCTACGACCAAAGTTTGACACCAAGGATCATTGCAGATAGTATCATGCAAGCAAAGACCTTGCTTTGCTATTAGAAGTCACTGGAGCCAACTTTTCCAAAGGGAGGCCGGCCATGACGAACAGCAGAAAAAAAACACAGACATCTTCGCGCGCAAAGAACGGTCAAGATCTACTGACGAGAAGAGGGTTTATCGGTACGATGGCTGCCACGGGTGCCATGGGATTGGTCGGAAAGGCTGCGGATAGAAAGAAGCGACGAGAATCTGAAATGCCTATCTGGTCTGGAAGCCTCAAAGCGGCTCCGAGAGCCCGAAAGGGCGACCGGTTCAACCTGATTGTGATTATTGCCGACACCTTCCGAGCGGATCATCTCGGTTGTTACGGCAGCACCCGCATCAAGACACCGTATCTCGATGCCTTTGCTAAACAGAGCGTATTGTTCAGTAACGCAAGCGCCGAAGGGTTGCCCACGATCCCTTGCAGAAGAGTGTATCATACCGGCAAGAGCGTGCTGCCGGAATCCAAATGGCAGCCGCTCAGCAAGGACGACACCACATTGGCTCAGGTGCTAGGCAGACATGGTTTCACCACCGGCTTCATTGTCGACACCTATCATCATTTCAAGCCCGACTACAACTTTCATCGCGGATACGATTCCTGGCAATGGGTGCGGGGACAAGAGACCGATAGATGGAAGAGCGGTCCGAAAGATGAGTTCGACCCCAAGAAGCACATGCCCCCGCATTTATGGAATGAGCGCTATGACCGAAATATGCGCCAGTATTTAATGAACACACAAGATAGAGAAGGCGAGCAAGATTACTTCTGCGCCAGGTCTTGCAAGGCTGCCGTGCAGTGGCTCCAGCAGAATCTTAACAGTAAGCCGTTCATGCTGTGGATAGATATGTTTGACCCGCACGAGCCGTGGGATGCGCCGCCGAAGTTTCAGAAAATGTACCGCGATGAATATCCGTATGAGAGATATCTGTTCGGCTACGGAGTCCGCACCAAGGACATTCGCCCGGATGATTTGCCCGTTATTCGGGACCTTTATGCTGCGGAGGTGACATTTAGTGATTACTGCATCGGCCAATTCTTAAAATGCGTTGAGCAGATGGGGTTAATGGAGGATACCGTTGTTGTATTCTCCACGGACCACGGCACCCATCTGGGCGAAGAAGGCTGCGTGCAGAAGACCCCAGCCCTGCTTAATGCTTGTGTCACGCACATTCCCCTGATTATCAAACACCCCGACAAGCAATTCGCGGGCAAGCGCGTTGACGGGCTGGTCAGCGCGGTTGACTTTATGCCCACCTTCCTGGCTCTGCTCGGTGTCGACAACTATAAGAACGTGGACGGGCAGAACATGTGGAAGCTGGTGACCGGGGGGACGCCGTCCATACACGACTATGTGTATACGGTGTTCCAGAGATTTGGCGCTGTTCGTAGCCGGAATTGGCACTACTTCCAGAACATTCGGGGCAAGGATCCGGGCAAGGGGCCGTGTCTGTACGACGTAATCCATGACCCGAAGCAGAGTAAGAACGTTATCCAGGAGCAGCCGGAAGTAGCGAGGCGGCTTAGAAAGACCTTAGAGAACCATCTCAAAGTGGAAATACCGCCGATAAGGCTCTGACTTATGCTGAGAAGGAGAAGACAAATGACAAAGCGAAGAGTGTTCGCAGTTCTTTTGCCTTGCCTTGGGTATGCAATGGTGCTGACCGGCTGTGACCGAGGCGCACAAGAAAGAGCGCAGCTAAAAGCGCAGGTTGAAGAACTCCAGGCCAGTTTGGAGCAGACCAGAGCGGAAAGGGATGCCCTGCAAGAAAAAGTTAGCGAACTGTCGAAATCGCTGGAGGAAAGCAAAAATAGGCTGGCGGAGATGACGCAAGCTCGCGATGATTTGCAGCAGAAGTGCAAAGAGCTTACCACATCCCGAGATGAGCTGAGCAAGCGCGTGAATGAGCTCACAAAGCAACATGACGAGCTGCAGCCGCAGATAGCTCAACTCACGCAGGCCCGCAAGAAATTGCAGGACGAGGTGAGCACACTAAAAAACGCGCGAGACGACCTTCAAAAGCGTATTGAGCGGCTCACCGAGTCAAGAGATAAGGCCCTGGCAAATGCAAATAGCGCTCGAACGAGCGTTCAGGAACTCGTAGGCCGCCTTGAAAAACAGGTAGAAGAAGTCAGCAAACTTCGGGATCAAGTCGCGACGGTGCGCATGGCAGTCGAACAGCTGCAGGAAAGGCTCAAGTGAACCGCAGCAGCTTGTCCTTTTCAACAGCTTTGAGAACAACAACGTGCAAGCAGCCGCTGCTTGCCTGTCAGATTAAGTCCTATCTACTACATGCTTCACTACATCTTTAGTTGGCTACATTCGCGCACCTGTCTATTCCCTCACCGCCGTGGCAGAGCGTTTCGCTTCAGCCGCTTCTTCCGGCCTTGTCCGGGCTAAGTTCTCCAGAGTGGACAACGCGTTGTCGTTCATCGTCTGAATGTCACTTTGCACGCCGACCAGGTTCTTCTGCAATTTTTCCTGGTTATCTTTGACGGCACCGATCGAGTTTTCCATAGCCCGGATATCATTCTGGACACTCTCCTCGAACTTGAGCTGTTCTTGGCCAATAACATCTATTATGTTCACAATATCTCGGGTACTATTATCCAGCGATTGCTGCAGCTTCATCAAGTTCTGATCTAAGGCCGCCAAGTCCGCGATGACATCCTGCATCTCCTTTTGCAGCCCCTCGATAGAGTCTATCCACTTGTCTTGGTTTTGTTCAATGACAGCAACCTTGTTCCTCATATGCTCATTGTTGCTTTGATACATCTCCTCGAGCTTTATCTGTTCATATCCGACTGCAGCAAGCTGTGTCGCTAGCTGCTCAGTATCGGTTTTGACACCTTGCATCTGTTTTCGTAGACGGTCCTGATCGCCCGCTATTACGTCCATTTTGCCTGTAAGCTCTTGGTTGTTTGTTTGCATCATCTGCCGTAATTCCGATTGGCCCCGGCTCACTGTCACTACTTGGCTGTTGATATCCCGGGTGGCCGTCTGAACCTTCTGAATCTCGGCCCGCACGCGGTCTTGATTCTCTTGCAACGTTGCAAGCTTACTTCTGGCTTCTTGATCATTGCTTTGCACTGTTTCGTGCAGTGCAACCTGCTGGTCGCTGACCTTGCCTACTTGTGCAGACACCATTTGTGTCGTGTCCTGAATGTTCTGGAGTCCTACCTGGAGATTGTGCTGGTTCTCCTGGAGCACAGCGACCCCACCAGTCAGTTGCTGCTGATTCTCTTGGACGGTTGCGAGGTCGCCGCTCAACTCGTCCGTGCGAGTTTGCAGTAACTGTTCCAACTTCATCTGGGCTTCAGCAACATGGGTTAAATCCGCACTTACCTGCAGCGTGCTTCTGTGTGTCTGTCGGATTCCGGTCTCCAGCGCCACTTGGTTTTTCTTTATCTGGGAGGACATCGCATCTATCTGCTGCGTGTTCTGCTTGACCATCTGCTGCAGTTTGATTTGATTTTGTTCCATCCTTGCCAGTTGCTTGCCGCAGCCGGCAAGGCCCACAGAGATTACCACTATCAGTGCGATCACGACAGTGTCTGCAATAACTCCACTCAGGTTGAAATAGCTTTTCTTCTTCATGTTTCGCTCCTTTCTTTAGACAATCGCTTATAAAGACAATCAATACACATCCATGGAGGTCATATTTGCCCTGGAAAAATGTCCCCTTGAGGCAGACATAACTCATCTCCTCACTTCTAAACATCGGCAGAAAGCACCCAAACGCTTAAGTTTTTATAGGACTATTGCCAAAAATCGTGCCACATTATCCTGGTGCGCCTTAGCCCTTGCGATCGCGGGCACACTGCGGCACAGACCATCCAATGCCCATATAAGGATACACAAGAAGGGCGGTTGAGAGGGCCGGCTGAGAAGACACGCTCGGAAATCGGAGGTCGTACTCTGTAGGTTGCTCTTGCTCTGTCGGCGACCGTCATGTGCTTACAGTCTAGCGCAGCAAACCAGTTGTGACTTATGATTCAAGGCGGATCAATGAAATCTCTTCACGCGGTCAATCGCGAATACTGCGTGAATCTGTGCACCACCGCCTGGGTTCTATCCGTTCTCCACTTTTCTGGGGTCCTGACCTTCTTCGATAGCCTTGATCTTGTTGACCCTCCGTTGATGCCTTCCTCCGCTGAACTCCGTATTCAACCAGGCTTCGACTATTTTTCGCAACAATACCTCACCGATTTGGTCCCCTGATACACAAAGAACGTTTGCATCGTTATGATCACGAGAGATCTGGGCGCTGAGCTCATCATGACACAGGGCTGCTCGAATTCCCTTTATCTTATTGGCGGCTATGCTCATTCCGAGACCCGTCGCGCACGCCAGAATGGCCAGATCAACTTCTTTCCTCGACACAGCGCCGGCAACAACATACGCTAAATCAGGGTAATCAACAGGATTGTTGTCACCGGTTCCGAAATCTATGCATTCGTGGCCCATCTCCGCCACAATGGCCTTGATTAGCTGTTTCGCCTCGAAACCACGATGATCGCTTCCAATTGCGATTTTCATATGACAAGTTCACCAAGTCTTTGTTTGACCGCTTGTTCTATTAATTGTGCACAATGACCGTAATACTCTCTTGGCTGACCTATCGGATCGGGAATATCACGGTCTTGTGCCAACAACATACATTTGTTCGTTGCCTCGGGATTCAGAGCCGTAACAGCATCGCAGTGCGTTCGTTCCATCACGAAGATCAGGTCGCACTGATTGATAAGCTGCGGGGATATTGTCTTGCTCCTATGAGCTTTGATATCAATCCCTTTTGCCTCACAGGTTGCTACCGCTTCCTTACTTGCCGGTCCGCCCAACGCATTCATAACACCGGCAGACATTATTTTATAACCCATTTCTTCGAGTTGGTCAACGCTACATTTCAATTTTTCGGCAAGATATCTGCGAAAGATCCCTTCGGCCATTGGACTACGACACGTATTGCCTGTGCAAACAAACAGAATGCCTACCGTCGATATCCCTCTTATCTCTGCTTCAGAATATACGCCCGGCCGCAGCACTTCCAAATCTCGATCCGTGACTCGCACCACTGTACTGGGTCTCCCATAGTTACAGGGACCGGCGTCGAGCAATAGGTCAATTTGACCGGAAAACCGAGCGTAGACTTGTTTTGGGTCGACAGCGGGGCTTTCTCCCGCAACATTTACACTCGGTGCCACTACCGGATGATGTGTCGAGCGCAGCAATATCGAGGCTATCGGGTGGTCGGGACAGCGTATACCTATGGAACTGCTTTTGTACAGATTGTCAAAGACTTCCGGCGCAAGAACTCTCCGTTGTCTTGTTAAATCTTCCTGAGTTAGTTCGAATACAACGGTTAAAGGTCCGGGCCAGGTGTGCTCAACCAACTTTCGCGCCCGAAACGAAATCCGCGGTACATACTTTCTCAGCTCGCTCTTCTGGCCGATGTGCAGGCTGTAATGCTTGTCCGGATCGCGCTTCTTGACGGTATCCAGGTTCTTTAGAGAATTGTACGCCACCCGGCAAGCGATCCCATAAACCGTTTCCGTGGGGAAGGCAACCAACCGGCCGCTATCAACAAGCGCCGCAGCATCCCGGATTCTATCTATATCCGCCTTATGAGGGTCGAGTTTCACAACTCTCGTTTCCATCGGACTCAGACAATACACGATATGGCTGTGAATCGCAAGATGCGTTAGCCGATTGCAAACGGCAATTCCCTGCTTCTACGCCCGATAAAGATGCCAAGGCCAAGGAATATCACGCAGCGGTACGCATGAATCTCCGAAAACCACAGCTTTTTCACTAAACTTGCTAATATGCCCATATTTACATGGCCGATACAATCTCGTGACGATGGACCGATGATGCAAAGGAGATTGAGCCATGGAAACCGCAACGGAACAACGCAAGTGCAGCAGAACGAATCTGACCTGGCCCGTAAGTGTGTGGGTTCCGGAGGCAAATAGGTTCTTCTGTGGACGTAGCGCCAATATTAGCAAAGTCGGCGTCTTCATACGCGTTCCCATGACGACGCCGGTTCGCCCCGGCAATATCGTCGAGTTGAATTTCCCCCGCACTACAGCTTTGGCTAAGCAAAAAGGCCAGTTTGCACGCATCAAGCAGGGCCGAGTGGTTAGGGTGGAAAGAAAGGATGCGCTTAAAGACGCCTGTATTGGGCTCGGCATAGCCTTCCAGTGAAACCGAACGAAAACTCCTTCGCCTTGATAGACTTTGGCCGCTGCGAGACAGCGGTCATCGAGGAGCGGGGCAATGAATGAGCAAAGGCTGGTGAGCGTGGATCATCAGCCTTTTTTGTGCGCACCGCCGGACTTCGCATATTCTACAGACATTTGCTGCGTTGCCTGCCTGGAACGCTCTTGCCAAAGTGGACGGTCAGGAGTCTCAGCGGTCATACGGACACCCACGGTCTCAGTGTCGCAAAATCTGCAATTGAAAGAAGAACCGGCTTCTGATACAATATCATCAACTTTCTGGAGACCTGATCCATGAGGCGTTCTGACGTCAATCTTACGCCGCTTTTCCTGCTCGGAGTGCTACTCGTTCACAGCACGGCCTGGGCGATGACCATACAGCTCGGATCGGGCGGGGCTGAATTTGTCGCGCCCGGCGATACCTGGAGGTTCTTTCGCGGCACGGAGCCGCCGAGCGCCCCCGCTGACGCCTGGAAAGGGACCGGTTTCGATGACTCGACCTGGCAGACGGGCGCAAGCGGCTTTGGCTACGGCGATGACGATGATGCCACCATTCTCGACGACATGCAAGACGGCTATGTTACGGTGTATATTCGGAAGCAGTTTAGCGTGCCATCGGTGCCGGCTGATACACCGGTGGAACTGGTGATTGATTACGATGATGGGTTTATCGCGTATCTCAATGGCCGGGAAGTCGCGCGGCGCCACATGCAGGATGGTGCCGCTACGTACGAGACGACTGCGTCCTCTCATGAGGCCGGCTCGCCCGAAACGATTGCGCTCGGCAACGCCGGTGATCTCCTTCAGCAAGGAAATAATCTTTTGGCTATCGAAGGGCATAATACTTCTCTCAGCAGCAGCGATTTTTCACTCATACCTGCTCTTCGAACGGCGACGGACACGGTTCGCAACGATGACACCTGGATTATAGGGACGCCCACTGTGACGCTTGGGGCTACGACCGATGTTCTTGATGCGGTCTCGGTGACGATAGGTGATACCGAAGCTGATTTTGATTCGGGTACCGGCACATGGCAGGCGGAGGTTGCACTTGCGCCCGGTGTAAACGCGATAATTGCGGAGGCTCTCGATGCGGGCACGAATGTCGTGGATTCCGAATCAATTCGTATCGTGTATGTTCCGGCGGCCAATCACATGGCCGGAGAGCTGATCGAGGATGCCACGTGGACCGGAGCGGTCCTCGTCGAAGACGCGGTTACCGTTGCGAGTGGGGCAGTCTTGCATATCGAACCGGGGACGGTGGTTCTGATGCAAGACGCCGCATCACTGCTCATCTATGGGCAGCTTTCGGCCGAGGGGACAGCGGGCAAGCCGATTCACTTCACGCACTATGGCGACGGCACCACGTGGAAGCAGATTATGTTCATTGAGGCTGCCGACAGCCGCTTGGCCCACTGCACCGTTGAGTACGCCGACAGCGAAGGTGCACACCAGGACTACTACGAGCCGGGACCAAGGACGTATCATGAGGCGATTGTGGTCTTAGCAAGCCACATCGACATCGAGAATTGCACGTTTCAGAATCTTCCCGATGAAAGCGGCAATGCCGAAGGCGATGCCATAGCCATCATATCGGATGACCCGGATTGTCCCGGCGAGGCGTCGGCACATATTCGCGGTTGCCGGTTCCTGTCTATCGGGCAGGCCATACATACAAGATACTCCTACGTGTTGGTCGAGGATTGTTACTTCACGGGCAAGCGGGGCGACAACGATGACGTCGATTTGTGGGGAGAGAGTACGCCATCTCCCTTGATACGGAATAATCTGTTCTTGAACCCGCAACACGATGATATGATCAACCCAACGCGGTGTTCGGCGGTCATCGTCGGCAACGTGATCGCAGGAAGTGACGATCACGGCGTCGTTCTGCGCGACAAGGGCTATCCTGTGATGATGAACAACTTGATCTACGATTGCCGTAACGCCGGCATCGCGGTGGAGAACTCGTGCGAGGCCCTGCTGGTGAATAATACGATTGTCGATTGTCCCGGCGCCGGGATCAAGTGTTTTGACCTGGGCAGGTGGGGGCCTCCGTATCGCTTGAATCCGGGCGGCGGGACGGCCAAGGTGATCAATTGTATCATCTGGGATTGCGGGCGACCGATTACTCTGGCCGACAGCCCCAGTAACGAGATCGAAGATCGCGGCTCTCACGTAACGGTCACATATTGTGACATTGATGGTGGCCAGGGCGGCGTATCTGTGTCCGGCACACATTCGACTGTCACCTGGGGCCGTGGAAACATCGATGCGGACCCTCTATTCGCTGATCCGAGCGTCGCCGACTTCCACCTGAAATCACAGGCCGGGCATTGGGATTCCGCCGGCGAAACTTGGGTAGTGGACGATGTCACAAGCCCATGTATCGATGCCGGCGATCCATCGAGCCCGCTCGGGCGGGAGCCGTTTCCCAACGGCGGCCGAGTCAACATGGGCGCACACGGCGGCACAGCAGAAGCGAGCAAATCATACTTCGGCGAGCCTATCTGCGAGACGATCGTCGCCGGTGACATCAACGGCGACTGCAAGGTCGGCTTCAAGGACTTTGCTATCATGGTCTCACATTGGCTCGAGGGCAGTGTTCCATAGACACCACTGGCGTTACCCATCCGCGCAACGGCTTCAAATATGCCTTTCAAGGCGGGGCCGATTTTCTCTGCGTGGGGATGTTTGACTTCCAAATCAGAGAGGATGTCATCATCGCCAGAGACCTATTGGGCGCAAAGATGACCCGACAGCGTGCCTGGAGAGCGTAAGAAAGGCCCTTATTCCGCAGGGAAAATCAAGAAAAAAGTTGTTACCCTCTCTGCCGTTCTCTGCCTTATTATAAGGAACGTCGGCTGAATGCTTGCTCGCTGCGCATTATGGCCGGCAGATTGTGTTCTTGTCGGAGGGAGCTGATAATGAAACCATATAGACTGCCGTGTTTGGTCACAGCGTTAGTGCTTATTGCCATCGGTTGTAAGCAGGAGCCGACTGAGACCGCAGAACCGCGAGAGAACCCGACCGAACCTGCAACAGCTCTGCGCGAGGCTGCACAGCAGGGCGATGTCGAACGGGTCAAACTGCTCATCTCCAGGGGCGCCAATGTCAATGCAACTGCAGCGGGCGGCTTGACGCCGCTGCACTGCGCGGTCTATAGGGACCACGTAGACGTGGTACAATTGCTTATTGCCAGAGGGGCCCAAGTTAATGCAAAGGAACCACTATCAGGCTTTACCGCGCTGCACTGCGGAGCTGGGGCGGGCCACGAGGAGATGGTGAGGCTGCTGCTGAGCAACGGCGCCGATGTGAACGCAAAGAACGCGTGCAACACCACGCCCCTGCATGAAGCCGCCTTTCGCGGCCATAAGGAGGCGGTCGAACTGCTCATAGCAAGTGGGGCTGATGTCAACGCAAAGAACATATACGGTCAAACGCCTGCGACTCTTGCCATGAACTACAACAACGCAGAAATCGCCAGGCTTCTCATTGGGGCAGGAGCCGATCCCACCATTGAGTTGGCCACATACCTTGGGGATCTGGAAAAGGCTAAGAGCCTCATTGAGAGCAACGCCGATCTGGATGCAAAAGACGACGAAGGCGATACGCCGCTGCACTACATGGCCAAATATGGCTACAAGGAGGTGGCCGAACTACTCATTGCCAAAGGCGCCGACGTGAACATAGGGGCTGAGAACGGCGAGACGCCCCTGCACTACGCGGCTCGCAGTGGGCACATGGATGTGGCGGACCTACTGATTGCCAAAGGCGCCCATATCAACGCACAGGACAAGAACGGCGAAACGCCGTTACATCGGGCGGCTGAATATGGCCACACGCCAATGGTTGAACTGCTCGTTAGCAAAGGCGCTGACATCCATGCAGAAACTCTGTCCGGTCTGACGCCACTACAAGAGGTGTTCCGGTTGGGTGCGCACATCCCGTGGTGGCGGCTGATTGGCGACACTCCTGATGTCAATGTACCATACGCTGAGCGCGATATGCAATTTCAAAAGGCCTTGTGGCAACGGCAGCGGAACCTGCTGGAGTTGCTGATCGTTAACGGCGCGGACGTCGATGTATCCACCGGTGTCAATGATACTTTACTACACGAGGCGCTCCGCGCAGGCGACAAAGAACTGGTCAAGCTCATTGTAGCCAAGGGCGCAGACGTGAGCGCTAGGAATCCCGTTGGCGATACACCCCTGCATTGCGCGGCCCGGCAGGGCGATATGGAAATGGCGGAACTGTTTATTGCCCACGGGGCCAAAGTCAACGCAAGGAGCCCGGGCGGATCGACACCGCTGCACTATGCAACCCACGGGCACAAGGATGTCGCAGCACTGCTGTTGGCGCACGGAGCTGACATCAATGCCAAAGACGCCGATGGCGATACGCCTTTGCACTGCACTGCTTTCCGTGGCCACAGGGACGTCGTGGCATTACTACTGGCTAAAGGCGCAGATCCGAAAGCAACGGACAACCGGGGCCTTACGCCTGCGGATGAAGCGGCCCGGCGTGGACACAAGGAAATCGCCGAGCTGCTCCGCCGGCACGCCGCCAAGGAGTAGTAGCGTCTTAGCCGCATATTTGGGGCTAAAATCCAGCTCATGGACAGCCGAGCACGTGACAGTGCAATCAAGTATGCTATAATTGTAATCGGCAAACACAAAAACAGGATTGGAGAGTGCAGCAATGGCAAAAGGCTTGAATCGTCGGCAGTTTCTTAAAGAGTCTCTCGTTACGTCGGCGGCGGTCACATCCGCTCTGAGCTTCGAAGAGAAAGCCTTGTTGGCAAGAATGAACAAGCCCGGCAACTCGCCTACAGGTTCCGTCAACGGTCTGCCGGCAGGCAAAATTCGTGATGTGACGATTAGTAGGATAATCTGCGGCGGCAATCTCATTGGCGGCTATGCGCATAGCAGAGACCTGATTTACGTCTCTTCACTGCTCAAGCAGTATTTCACAGACGAGAAGATCATCGAGACACTGCAGATCTGCGAGGAGAACGGCATAAATACTATCATTACCAACTCCGGCTCCGCCGAGCTTCTTGCCAGGTACTGGAACGAAAGGGGCGGCAGAATACAGTGGATCGCACAAATTGTGCCTAAGACAACGGACCCCACTGAGGATGCCAAGAAGGCAATCGACGGTGGCGCGGTAGGCGGATTTGTCATTGGCAACGTGGGGGATGAGTGGTCCAGGGCCGGGCGCACGGACCTTATTGGAAAAGTAGTGGACTTCATTAAGCAAAACGGCCTGATTGCCGGAGTCGGCGGGCACAACCTGGCGACACCCATGGCCTGTGAAAAGGCGGGGCTTGAGCCGGACTTCTATATGAAAACGCTGCACAGCACGAAGTATTGGTCGGCCCGCCGGCCGGACCAGCACAAGGATGTGATTGATAACTATGCCACAGACAATTACTGGGATAAGAATCCGGAGAAGACCATCGCATTTATGAAGAAGGTTGAAAGGCCGTGGATCGCCTATAAAGTCCTGGCCGCCGGTGCGATTCATCCGAGTGAGGGCTTCAAATTTGCTCTGGAAAACGGCGCTGACTTTATGTGCGTCGGCATGTTTGATTTTCAGGTCCGCGAAGACGTCATTATCGCCAAGAAGATTTTG
>Ga0180434_10004087_pt1 | contig 17985 bp, 11 predicted proteins | sample SS_ome_7_FD_132453 | JGI IMG/M metagenome (GOLD analysis project Ga0180434, IMG submission 132453) | Hypersaline lake sediment archaeal communities from the Salton Sea, California, USA - SS_1_D_2 metaG | ecosystem: Environmental > Aquatic > Non-marine Saline and Alkaline > Hypersaline >...
TGATATAATACAACCCGCCACAGAAATGGCAGACATAGCGGAGACCCGCACGAAAAGGAACAGCTTGTCCTGAGCTTGTCGAAGGGCAGTTCCAGTCAAATTAAGTCAATGAACTACGAACTATGAACTATGAACAACGCCTGTCCGCCGTAGCCCTGGCGAAGGCGGAAACTATGAACTACGAACAATGAACAACGAACTACGAACTATTTTATGCAAAACAAACCCAATTTCCCGAACGCCCAAATGAACATAACTTCAGTTAATACTATGAACTACGAACTATGAACTATTTTCTGCAAAACAAACCCAATTTCCCGAATGCCCAAATGAACATAACTTCTGTTATATCAATGAACTACGAACAACGCCTGTCCGCCGTAGCCCTGGCGAAGGCGGAAACTACGAACTATTTTCTGCAAAACAAACCCAATCAAACCCAATTTTTTGCTTCTTTTGTCTTGCCTATGCTACCTATTTGCCCCAATCAAGCCCAACCTGTAGTGAGCTTGTCGAACCTATCTCAAACCAGCATCGCAAAGCGATTTCAACAAAATAATCAATTATCAACAATCGATAATCAATCATTTCCCCCCACCCCCGCACAGCGACTCCTCAATTATTCTCCGCCGTAGCTTTATGCAGAGGCGGATTGAATTTTACATTTTCAACTTCAGATTTTCTTCTCGCATCTTCTATGAAGCCGCCCCTGCATGTTACAAACCTGCAGGGGCGGTGATAATCAATAATCAAATCGTCAGGCACTTTCAGCCTGAAAATACTCGTCTATACGTATGCGTTAATCAGGTCTTTCAACACCGCCGCTGCGGCCCCGACGGGAGAGCTCTTTCCGCCCATCACCGTGATACCACCCATAGTGTCGGTCATATAAGTAATGGCCTTTTCGGAGCCATTGACCAATGCCAGAGGATGTTTTTCATCCAGCAGTTTCGGAGTCACATTAAGCTGCATTTTCCCATCCACTTTCTCAGCGGTACCGATGAGCTTAATAACTTTGCCCTGCTTTGTGGCCGCTTCAATATCTTCCGGCGTAACTTTTGTAATTCCTTCGATTGTAATGTCATTCAATCCAAACGAAGTGCCGAAGATACGATTGCAGATAAGTACCGTTTTGTTGGCTGTATCTTTGCCCTCAACATCATAGCTCGGGTCGGTCTCGGCGATTCCCATTTCCTGTGCTTCTTTAAGAGCCGCATCATAAGATGTTCCCTTGTTGCGCATCTCCGAGAGGATATAATTTGTCGTACCGTTGAGAATACCCTCAGCCGATTGCACACGGGCGCCCGCCAAGCACACCCGCCCGACATCGAGCGTAGGAAGTGCTGCCGCTGTTGCGGCGCTGATGTGCAGGCCGCAATTATTCTTTTTTGCCAGTTCGTGTATCTCTTTATAGAACAGTACAAACGGCCCCTTATTGGCGCTGACCACTTCCATACCCAGCTCGACTGCTGTAAAAACGTGCCCTTTTGCCACGCCGCCGTCGGTCAGATTCGTCGGTGTAGTCTCAACCATCACGTCGGCCTTTGCCTGCTTGAGCACCTCTTCGCCGGTAAGTCCGGGCTTACCATATTCGCCAAATTTGTGAACAGGTGTTCCGCCGCGAACCTTATCGAGCAGCTCTGCCATAGGAAGCCCATCCTCCGAATCCGTTATGGCCGCACCTTTTGAGGCAACGACCGCCGAGAGGACAAGCCGCAGCCCATATTTTTCTTCGATTTCAGCGCAGCGGTCGATAAGCAACTGCACAAACTCTTTGCCGACGCCGCCGAATCCACACATAACAATTTTCACATTCTTCATCATTTGTTTCCTTTAAGAATTAGTTCCTCATAATCTTCTTTATTTACAAAGGCCTCTATAATTACCGGCCCATCCCCTGCAAAAGCCTTATCAAGCGCCGCCTGATACTCTTTAACATTATGAGCCGGCAGAACCGGAACACCGAAGAAGCTGTTACTTGAAGCATATTTGTCGCCATGAAGACCTGTTCCGTAAAATTTATAGTTTTTGTTTTCCTGCTTAATACGAATCAGCGAAAGGTTCTTGTCCGACATAAGGATAAATACCACTTTTGTTCCGAGCCTCATTGCGGTAGCCATTTCGCCGCACATCATCAAAAAGCCACCGTCACCGACTACGCAGGCCACCTCGCGGTCGGGACAGGTGAGCTTGGCGGCGATTGCCGCGGGAATGCCGAATCCCATAGACGAACAGCCGTTAGTCATAAGCTGACATTCCGGCGAATACGTCTTCCATGCCTGGCCAATCAGGTGCAGATGCGCCCCCACATCGCAGGTCATTATACCGTCTTTGGGCATTTTCTCCCGCAGGCCTGCCAGGACCGTTCGCGGGTCAAATTTGCCGTCAGGAGCAGCAAGCTGTTCAAACATTTTTTCCCGCCTCTTCGCCAGTGCTTCCATATCCCATTCTTTTTTGTCTTCATCCAGAGCGGCTAATCTTTCAAGCGAGGTTTTCAAGTCGCCAACCACATCACAGCCGAGCGTAAATTTGCTCTTGTCCAAATCAGCCGGTATCGTATCAATATGCAGCAGCGGCACATCGGGCATCCAGTCTTCATAGTTGATTTCTATCGGGTCATAACCGATTCCAACGACTAAGTCAGCCTGCTGGTGAGTCTGGCCGACCTGATTGGCAAGAGCATGGGCCAGCACGCCAGCATAACAGGGATGGTCTTCGGGAACCATGCCCTTGGCCATAGGCGTCTGGACGAGAGGGGCCTGAAATTTCTCTGCGATCTTCAGTATCAAATCCCTGACATTTGCACGCATAGACGTGATTCCCAAAGCCAGTACCGGCTTGCGGGCCTTTTTGAAGAGTTCTTCCATTTTGTCCAGTGCCGCCGCATCCGCAGGAGGCGTCTGTTTTGAGGGCTGCAGCTTAACCTTTTCTTCCGCCGCTTCATCGGTGCCCATCCCGCCGGGAAGACCGATATACGCAGGGCCTGGTACCTCTGAGGTCGCTATCTGATACGCCTGATAAAGTGTTTCCTTGACTTTATCCGGCTTTAGTCGCGTCTGCAGCTTCGTGATTGGCTTAAAGAAGGTTTGATGGTCCATATTCATCTGGCTAATTCTGTGCAGCATCGCATCGGGCATTTCATCCGCAAATGCAATAATCGGCGAGCGGTCGAGTGAGCCGCAGCAGACACCGGTGCTCTGGTTGCAGGCACCCGGGCCGTACGTCCCGAAACAGGCCGCTACATTGCCCGTAAGGCGCCAGCAGACGTCAGCCATAAAACCGCCGGCCGCCTCATTGCTGACCAGCACAAATTCTACACCACCGGTCTGCCGAAGCCCTTCCATATAATCGACACAGTTTCCGCTCGGAACACCAAATACATATCGCACGCCAAGTTCCTTAAGCGTTTCAGCCACTTTTTTGGCAACATTCGCCATTTTCAACTCCTTCCCGGATTTTAAGAACTAAATCTCAAAACCCTGTTAATTTGAAAAATATACTAAAAAACTGCCTAATTCGCTATTTGGCAGTATCGAGGTTAATCGGCCTATCTACCCAAACCGCCGAATGTTTTTAGGCTAACAGTACGCCAAAACTCAAAAATAGTCCTGCATTATAACTGCCTGTTGATTTGTATCAAGCTTTTTTTTCAACACCTGCAAAAGCAGGGTGCCCGTCAAGTTTGTATCTATGACAAAGACCCATCCGTCAAGCTATTTGTGTTATTTTTCTTATTTTTTCATATAATATCCTTTGCCGTGGGGGATAGGGCTTCGCTGGGAAGCGACCTGAGCACCACGGCAAGCCATACGGCACAAGTGGGCTTTAAGCAAGCCCACTTTTTTATGTGCCGGCGGCTCTTAAAGCGATAAATCCAGCCAGCCGTCGGGCTGGCATAATTTTTTATCTGACTGCCCACATCCGGGAACATCATTTTGTGTCCTTGTATCTATTCGACCTGACTGAAAGGCCGGTCACTATTATATTCGGACGCGTGGGATAATTAGGTAGACAACCTTGTCTCAGGTTTTACAAACTACATCTTACCCTCGTCAGATTTTCAGCCTGAACCGGCATAAACCGGAACGGCTCTCTTTTTATTAACATTGTCCATCCATTTTCTAACATTTGACGGGCAACCTTTGTCATAGATACAAACTTGACGGGCGCCTTGGGGCGCCTGCGGTGGTGTTTTTGGTTTGACGGGGTTTTTAAAGAGGTTATAATTTTGGGGTTATTATGATTAAATCCTAAGTTTTAGCTGTGTAGCCGGAGCGTTTTGAAAGTTCCAGTGGTGGTATTTTGGTGAGAGGAATTATGCGATGAATTATTTGAAAGAACAGCGTGAGCGCTGGATGCCAGCCGGAATTATTTTTCTGGGCTTTCTGCTGATGCGCGTACCGTGTGGATACAGTCAGGAGAAAACCAGGGCTAAAAAGTACGAATACAGTTGGGAGTCGCTCAAAAAAGTGCCGGTGCCAAAGTGGTTCGATGACGCCAAATTCGGTATCTTTATTCACTGGGGGCCTTACAGTGTGATAGGATACAGGAAGGGGGGGCGCGGTTATGCCGAGCACGTCCCCAAGCTGCTTTATCGCGACCCTGACCATTATTACGAATATTTAAAAAAGAGGTTCGGCGCCTGCCCGCCGGAATTCGGGTATAAAGATATCGTCGGTATGTTTAAGGCGGAGAACTGGGAGCCGGGAAAATGGGCAGAATTGTTTGAAAAAGCAGGTGCCAGATATGTGGTGCTGACGGCAGAACACCATGACGGATATGCGCTGTGGGATTCGGAGATAACGCCGTGGTGCGCGACAAAAATCGGGCCGAAGCGGGACATTGTAGGCGAGCTGGGCAAAGCCGTGAGGGCAAAAGGCTTGAAGTATGCCCCATCGTACCACAGGGAGCGGCATACCGGTTTCTTTGCGAAGGAGTTATACGCTATAAAAAGTCCGCCACAGCCGGACATTGCCGAAGAGATTAAGCGCCATCCGGAGGCGGCCTCTCTTTACGGACCTTTCGAATACAGTGATGCCTTTATCAAAGATTATGTCGAGCGCTGGAAGGAGATTCAGCGCAAGTATCAGCCCGACTTTATGTGGATTGATGATATTCCGATATTCTACAAAGCCGAAGACCACCCGCAGGTGCACAAGTTCAAAGATGCCTGCATGGGTATGATTGCCGATTATTTAAATGCCGCCCAGCAGTGGGGCAAAGAGGTCTATCTCAATAATAAGGGCAGGCACCTGAATTGGCCTGAGGGGGTTGGCTGCAGGGAGAAAGACAACCTTAAGCTCGATACTATAGGCGCTAAGTGGCAGAACCCGGCAACGCTTGGTACCTCTTACGGTTATATGAAAGCTGAAGAAGAAAAAGATGCATACAAGTCGCCCACAAAACTCATTCACCTCTTGTGTGATGTGGTGAGCAAGAACGGCAATCTCTTGCTTAATATAGGCCCCCGACCGGATGGCACTATTGTTGAGGGGATGCAAAAGCGGCTGCTGGCAATTGGCAAGTGGCTTGAGGTTAATGGCCAGGCCATTTACGGCACACGCCCATGGATTACGTTTGGCCAAAGTGCTCCCATGCTTAGATTCACAACCAAAGGGGATATATTGTATGCCATCGCACTCGATAAGCCGGCGGCACCTTTTGTTATCCGAGCGATAAAGCCGAGCGAAGCCGCCAATGTGGAATCGGTCGAACTGCTTGGCTCGGATTCTACCATAGAGTGGCTTGTTACAGAAAACGGTATACGCATTACTGCCCCGCAATCGCTGCCCGGCAAACATGCATGGGTATTTAAAATTAAAATGGCTCGGCGAAGCAGGAGTGGGGATTAATCAATTTTCTTATAGAAATCGGCCTCGCGGTCGGACAGTTTCTTCTGTTGAATCATTGTCTGAATCTTTTGCAAGTCGAGGTCTCGTGGTTGGCCGCCAACAGATACTGAGGCCACAGGCTGTGTTGCGGCGGCGCCGGATGGGATGGTTCGTAAAAAGCTGCTTAGCGATATTGAAGAAATAAACACTGCAAAGACGAGTACAGCTACAATAAAATAACGTGACAGCAATTTGAGCGGTGCAGGGCCCCATTTTGCAGTTTTTCGCAAAATGGGAACCCTGTAAGGGTGAAGCTGTGAAGTTTCCGGTTTCGGGGCGGCTTTGGGTATGTAACGGCACCTGTCGCAATATAAGCAATCCATTTGGTCTTTGGCGGTAAGACCGAACTCGCATCTGCCAAATATTTTGGCCGGGGTGTAACGCTTTAATAATGCGATGTTGTTAAACAACGAAAGGAACGCCCCAACAGGACATAAATATCGACACCAAAAGCGGGTATAAACAATTGAGCATACCAAAGCTGCTATTGCTATGATGAAAACGGCTGATTGTGGGTTGAAAACGAAGGACTGAAAGTCAAAGAACTTAATAAGCGGGTCGGCTTCGAGAGTTGTTTTGTTTCGAGAAAGAAAAAACACAATAACCAAAATAAAAAGGATGACGTATTTAATAAATCTTGCCATTTGCATTTTTTCCATCGATGGCGGCTGCCTGAATTTTTCAGGAAGTACATATGCGAGCAGCTCCTGCGCTGCACCGAAGGGGCAGATGTAGCCGCAATAAACATTGCCGAAGAATATAAGCAGAAGCGGCGCGCCGAAAACCAAGAGGGGCGCCGCCGACAACCCTACCGAAGGGATACGCAGCGATAAGACATTCACTATCTGTTCGGTGGAATACTGAAGATTGAAGATAAAACCCCCTGCTATAAGATTAAAACAAAGAACGGCTAATCTGCTCCAAAATCCGCCGTAGTAAATTACGAGCAGGGTTAAAACAGCAGCGCTAATGAGGTACATTCCCGCGGTATCCGGGATATAATCAGCCCAATGAGGTTTTTCGCCAGCAGAGGGCTGTGTTTGGCCGAGAATTTGTGTAGAGAATCTTTGACCTGAGAGGCGTAGTGCTGAGAGAACAGCTTGAGAGCTTACAGTGGCACCGGTTACGGCGTGAACATCAGCAAATGGATGAGGGCTGAAAAGCTGACGGTCTTTTAGATGCCGGCGCCATTGGCTAAGAAGCTGCAGGTAAGACGGGGTTTCGTTCGAGCGAATGACGTGGAAATCGAGCAATCTGCCGGCCGTATCCACATAGACGGCGAGATTAAACGCTCCGGCAAAACCTTTAACCTCAGGAGCAAAATCTTCAGAGCTAAAGATATAGCCGGACAACTGACCAGAGTCGTTATAGACTTCGAAGTAACCGACGTTCCGGGCACTTTCGCCAATGGCAGCTGAAGTATGTTTGATTTTTGATTGTCCGGCTAAGGCCTGAGCGGCACTGGGCGGCAGCGAAGGGTTGAGCTTTGCAGCGGCTGCGGCAAGGAAATTCGAGCAAAGAACAACCGACAAGCCAACACCAAAAAGGACGTATCCAAGGCGGCGCAGCCTGAAAGGACTTGTAAGCCAAAAGCAGACCTGTTGCCGTTTTAATATTCTAATTGCTGCAGGTGGTACATTAACCAGAAGAAACAGAATAAATATGAGCAGCGTCAAGCCGGCGCCGAGAACGGGGACAAGAATAAGTGAGGTCAGCACCCCCCCTACCGCAGCGCCGAGATGGTCGGCAGTTTCAAGTTTGCTGCCGGCCTTGCCCGTCTCAAAGTTGAAGTCGGCAAGTTGACTTGCGGCCAAGGGGAAATAACAGCCGGCACATATACCACACAAAACGAAAGTGACGGCAAAAAGTAAGTGAGTTGGTTGCAGAATTGACTCTATCGTGCCAGGGGAAGCCGCAGCCTGTCCGGTGAGCCAAAAAGCAATTGCAGAAAGAAGCAAAGTATGTATGAATATTACAATAAACAGCAACTTTTCCTTCGACAAGCCTGGGACAAGTTCATTTGTGTTTTGAGATTGCCGATTGGCGGTCCGATTGAGCAGAGTAGAAATTAAACCTGCACCAGCGGTCAACCCCACCATAAACAAAGATGAAATAATTCCGATGTGAAGATAGAGTGAGCCAAAATAGGTTTGATAGAGATACATCAAGACGATAACGGCGCCAATAGCAACCAGGCCTGCCGAGAAGACCAAAAAGGTACTGTCAAAGCCGGACTGGCCGCCGCCAGGAGGTGTCTTTAAGACGTAAATAATTCGCAAAACGACAAGAACGACAACAGGGATGACAAATACCAGCGGGCCAGCCAGGGCCAGATGCTTAACGAATTTGGCACTGGGCGCATCAGATTGTTTCGCTGCAAGCAGTAAACTATATAAATGTGCCAAAGGTTTGCTGTCACGATTAATCAGAAGCTCCCGGGGCAAATCCGCAGTTGAATAACTCTCGAGAGCGGCAGCGGCGCGGTTGGGCAAATAAACTGAAAGCAATGCGTCAGGGACGAAAACATCTTCCGCTTTCTCTATCGAAGCAAAGCGGTCCTTCAATGTGCCAGGTTCGCCGGAGAGACTCTCAGAATCCGATGCAATAAACCAGGAATCTTGGCCGGGGGTTAGAACAGTTCGTGCAAAAACTCTCTCAAGTGTCAATTTCGTCGAGGCACCAAGATTGATTAGTTCGGTGCCCATAATGTTTTCACCGCCTGCGATTCGAACCGACAACACGCCATCAGGTGTCAGGGAATCTTTGATGTGGCGAAAAAATTCAAGCGTGTAATATCGATTCAAAATCGAGCTGGTTGCATCGGGCAGATTTATTATTACCAGGTCAAATAGTTGTTTGTTTTCAGCAAGCAGTGAACGAACGTCGCCGGCAAATTGATGCAGCCGCCTGTCGACAATTTTAAGTTCCGGGGGTAAAAACTCGTTGAGTTTCTGAACATATTGGCCGTCACAATGCGCCCAGGTGACACTATCAATCTGCGGCAGCAGCAGGAGCTGGTGACACAGTCCCAGGCCTGAGCCGATGACAAGGACTCTTTTTGCATCAGGGTTTTGACAGAGATTAAGAGCTGCTATGCGGCCGTATGTGCTTTTATCGGGAAGGGCTTCGACGACACTGCCCTGGCGAACAGCTACCCATTGTCCCTGGTATGTTCCATAAAGATATTCAGCCTGTGCGGTCTGAAAAGAACCAATAAGTGCATCGGCGGGAAGCAGTTTTGTCCACTTTACGGTTCGCACATAACGCATTAAAGGTTTATCGACGCCAAAGGCAAGACAAATGAGAAAAGAAAAAGTAAGCACAAAAGAAAGGACAGTAACCGCATAAGGTGAACGCATCCTTTTCTTAGGCGCTTGCAGGGGTGTGTTTTGTGCAACCGTCTTAACCAGAGGGACGCAAAATGCCGAGAGCGAGACAATGAAAGCAAGTATAAAAAAAATCTTTATCAGGCCTGCCCCAATCGCCAAAAGGACGGTAACGCCAAGGCCGCCTACAAAACTTCCTGCTGCTTCAGTAATATATACCCTTGAGACAGGCAGTTTTTGGTCCTGCCGGACCCATCTGCAGGCGAGAGGAAACAATATTCCTGTAATAATGCTTACCGGAGCGTTGACCACTATCGATAAAAGCAGAATAGTGCGTATGGGCAAGAGTGCGTAGGATTCGATGCCAGCTATCTCGCGTGCCTGAATAATCAGTATCAATTGAAGAGCAAATGCCGGCAGATAAGCCAGAAAAAGAAGCTCGATGTTTTTTAGCAATTTTTCAGCAAAGTTTTTGGCCCTGTAAATAAGCACCGCCCCTAAGCCGACCCAGACAAACCATGATGCAAAAAAGAGGCCGACACTTATGTCATTGCCCTCAAAAGTGGTAATAAACTCACGGAAAAGCAGGGTCTGGGCGGCGATAGTGAACAGGCCATAACTAAATATCAGGAGACGGTGAGTAAATTTCATTTTTCATCCTCACCGAAAACGACTGCCTGGAACACCAGAAATTCAGCACCGGTTTTCCAGGCGTCGGCAGACAGTCCGGCTTTCATAGACAATTGAGTGAGCATTTGGTTAAGGTCCCAGCCTTGTTCAGGAGCGACCTGCGGCAGAAAAACAGCAGAGCGGCCATTTTTGTTCAGCACAACGCCGTCAATTCCGATTCTAATGTCATTTGGTGAAGCAACAGGTTCAGGCGTTGTCAGGGCGGATATTTCAATTGTAATATCATTACATTCGGTCTGTGTTAGCGGCAAAAAACGTCTATCGTTGAAGGCTGCGTTAATTGCATTTGTGATAACGGAGGAGTACAAAGGCCGCTGCGGAAAGATGTCACCTATGCAGCCTCTAAGCGTGGGATTTTGCGGGCCCGGTACTTTGTTGGGGTCGAGGACTTTTTTTAGCGTAACAAATGCCGCACGAGGTACTCTCATCGTGTTGTTGATTGTAACGTTTAACTCTGATGCTTGTGGGACCCTTCGTTTTTGGAGGGCGTAAGCTATTGATTGCCGGGCCAAAGTTAAAAGTTGCTTTTTATCTTTGTCAGTTAATTCAGAGGCTTTTGTCTGTGGTTGTATTTGCGGGCGTTTTTGCCAGGAGCCGGTAAAGGCGACCGAGAGGTAACTTACCGAGTTGGTGAAATCGCCGGTTAGTTGGCCGGAAGTTGTATATTCTACCAGAGAAGCCTTAGCATCATTGCCTAACGTCGAGAGTAATATCGCTATTGGAATAGCCCCACATATTGTTGCGCTGGTTTTCTGCTTATACTCCAGAAAACCCTTACTATCTGAGGCGGCGATATACTCATACGCACCCATATCAAGCTTGCGAATTTGTTCTGCTATGTTTTGCTTAAAAGGTGTATAGCCGAAGTTTGAGCCGAAATGAACAAAATCCGAACTTGCAATCACAAGGGTTTCATCATCGATTAAAGCACTCAGGACAGCAGCAGCTTTGTCAATTGTATTTATTGAGCAACTGCCTGCCACAATGGGTACAAGCTTAAAGCTCTGCTGTTGGAACTGCAGCAAGGGCAGCTCTATCTGGACGCTGTGTTCATAAATGTGGGCATGCGGTACGTTCTGGAACATAGGAAATTTGAGCAGCTTATTGATAAAATCGATATCGAGCGGGATTTGTCCAAGAGGGGTTTGGTAATGGGTTACCCTGGGGACACTTAGAAGCTCTTCAAGATGCATAGTATGACTTGGGCCGATGACAACAATGCGTTTGTATTTTTTGTCAGTGGTTTTAAGAGCCGAAGCTGCCGTCCGGCCTGAATATTGGTAACCGGCGTGCGGGAGAATCAAGGCAATAACATCATTTATGGGTTGAACCTGAGCTTTGTCGAAGAGCCCCTTGATTTGCTCTGTTAGTACCTCAGCATCGGCAGGATACCAACTGCCGGCAAGGGAAGATTGAAGAACGATATTGGGGGGCTTTGGTTCTTGAGGTTCGGCCTTTTTGTTTGGCCCTGCTGCTTCTTTGGGTTCTGCAATAGAGTTCGCAGCATTTGGAGTCTCTTTGGCTGAATCAGGAGTTTTTCGGGAGCATCCCTGGATGGGGAATACGGAGAAAATAACCATTAACATCAGGATGAAACAGGACAGATGCCTTTTTGAGGATTGACTGTGAATTTGTCTGTTCATATCAGCCGCTCCATTCACTTTGCTTATGAATATTTTTCAAAGGTGCCATAGGGCCGGGGTATTTTTTAAGTTGCACAGCCCGGATAAATTTTCGGGGCGCCGCTTTTTTTGCCAGAGCTGCCAGGCCGAGTAAACATGCAGAGGCAGCTTTTATTAATTTGATAATAAATTTTCGGCGTGTCACCCCGTTAGAAATTTCCCCTTTTTGCATCATTTTATCACCTCTTTCTACCACCACATTATAGAATTTCTAACGGGGTCATTTCCAAACTCCATATATTTCTTTGCCACAATCGGGGCAGCGGCCGTCTTTGAGACGATTTTGCAGGATAGTATAGCCGGCCCGTTCGATGAGCAAGACTTTGCAGGACGGGCAATATGTGTTCTGGCCTCGCTCTGAACTGATATTTCCAATATAAACATAGTCAAGTCCTTCGCTGATAGCGATTTCTCGGGCCATATCCAGTGTTTTTTCCGAAGTTGGCGGCAGATGACGCATCTTGTAATGCGGGAAGAATCTTGAGAAGTGCAAAGGCGTTTCGGCGCCGAGGTTTGCTTTGACCCAGTGGGCGAGCTGCCGTATCTGCTCAGGCTTGTCATTCAGTGTTGGAATAATCAGATTGGTAACTTCAACGAGGACACCTTCGGCCTTTGCTGAAATCATGGCATTTTGCACCGGTTTTAATGTCGCTGCACAAACCCTGCGGTAAAAGTCATCGGTCATACCTTTTAAATCTATGTTGGCTGCATCGATATATTTTAGCAGTCTTTTCCAGGGCTGCTGTTTTATGTAACCGGCTGTTACAAGGACACTGCGTATATTTTCCTGCGCCGCCAGTTTTGCGGTATCGTAGGTATATTCATAAAATATAATCGGGTCACTATAGGTATATGCCAGCGAAGGACAGTGGAGATATTTGGCTAATTCCACAAGTTTTTGAGGCGGACAAAATGCCGCCTCGACGTCTTCGGGATTTGTCTGCGATATTTCCCAGTTCTGGCAGTTTTTGCAATGCAGATTGCAGCCGACGGTTGCGACCGAAAGAATCGATGTGCCGGGCAAAAAATGAAAAAGCGGTTTTTTTTCAACAGGGTCGGGATTAACAGAGCAGGGGAAGCCATAGACCACCGTTTTCAATACACCATCGATGTTGATTCTGACGCGACACTCGCCGCTTTGGCCGGGCTCAATTATGCAATTTTTGGGACATAATTCGCACTGGACATTCACTTTTAAGCCTCACTTTTTACAGCATACCGGGCGAAACAGTTAAAATAACGGGCAATATTCTTTTATGATACAGAAGCAAAAACAGCGAACCTATATTGTCAAAAAAGCCCTGACATCGTTATGTACAATTATAACAAATTCTCAGGAATGTTCGTAATGTGAAAACACGAGAAGTAAATTAAATCAGAATGCCGGCAATTGCAGCGGTCATAAAGGCCGCTAATGAGCCTCCGAACATTGCTTTCAGCCCCAGCTTTGCGAAATCTTTCCTGCGGCCGGGCACCAGTGCCGCATATCCGCCAATCTGAATGGCGATTGAGCCGAAATTTGCAAAGCCGCAAAGGGCGTAGGTCGCAATTGTGAAAGACCTTTGCGAAATCCTTTCCTGTAACTTGACCAGGTCAATATAAGCCACAAACTCGTTTAAGATGGTCTTTTTGCCAAGAAGCATACCGACGGTATCCGCATCCTTCCATTCGACACCCATAACCCAGGCAAGTGGTGCGCAGAGCCAGCCGAGCATTCGTTCCAGGGTAAGAGGCGCGCCTAACACATCCGGTAGTAATGACAACAACCAGTTGAATAAGGCGACAAACGCTATGAAACAGATGAGCATTGCGGCTATGTTGATTGCCAGCTTTGTTCCTTCCGATGCGCCGCGGCAGGCGGCATCAAGTATGTTGACGTCCTGTTTGGGGATTTCGACTTTAATAATTCCTTTAGTCAGAGATTTTTCAGTTTCCGGCAGCATAATCTTTGCAATGACCAGCGCGGCCGGCGCTGAAATGATTGAGGCGGTCAAGAGATGGCCGGGGTCTGCCCCAAGTCCTGCGTAGGCGGCTAAAGTAGCACCGGAGATAGTTGCCATACCGCCTGTCATCAGCGCCATCAATTCCGAACGAGTCATTGTTTTGATATAGGGCTGAATAACAAGGGGGGCTTCGGCCATCCCAATAAAGACATTCGCCGCAGCGGCAAGAGACTCCGAACCTGAGACATCCATAATGTACAGCATCACTTTGGCCATAAATTCGACGACCTTCTGCAATACGCCAAAGTAGAAAAGGACGGCCATTAAGGACGATACAAAAACTATGGTCGGCAGTACCGAAAAGGCAAAGAAGTGCTCCTTAAAGTCGGAGCCGAAAACGAATTCTGCGCCGGCATCCGAAAACCCCACGACCTGCGTGACGGCAATGCGGACATAAGAAAAAAACACCCGTCCGGGTGAAGTCCACAAAATTAAAACAGCAAGAATGAACTGAAGCACAATGCCGCTTAGAATCAGCCGAAAGTTCATCCGCCTGCGGTCAACCGACAATGCCCAGGCCAGCAGGAGCATTACCACAAGACCAATTACACTGATGAGACGCTGCATAAGCAAATTAACTCTCTTTAATATATTTTTTCAGTCAAAAAAAAGACTTATTATTCATATCGGTATTCTCACCGATTCTTCTGCAACAATAGCCGGTTCCGATTGCTGTACATATTGGAGCTATCGCAGGGATAAAGCAAATTACGAATATTCGGTTGATTTTGCGCGTTTTGTCTTTGATAAGCTATTGAATTATCGCTATAATTCAGGCTGTAGCAAGGGAAGGTGAATTTTTGCGCCTGTAGCTCAATTGGATAGAGCGTCGGTCTACGGAACCGAAGGTTAGGGGTTCGAGCCCTCTCAGGCGTATTTTCGCAGGCCGTTCAAAAACGGTTGGTAATGAATGTTTTCTTTGTGGTGGGTAGTACTTTTGCTCTGAAGAAGTCCGGGTTAGTCGGGGCGTGCTGAGAGGTTAAAGGAGCTGAATATATGCCGGAAGAGCTAATCGGGATAATAGGCGGGACGGGCTTAGGCGACGAACTGGCCCGGCATATGGCAGATGAACAGTTTGAGGATGTCAAGACGCCATTCGGTAAGCCAAGCACAAGTATTATGGTCGGCAGAATCGGACAAAGGAAAATAGCATTTTTGAACCGGCACGGCCAAGGACATAAACTTTCACCAAGCGAGGTACCGTTTGCCGCTAATATATTTGCACTTAAAAAACTCGGCGTCCGTACAATCATAGCAAGCGGAGCTGTTGGGTCACTTCGAGAAGAAATCGCACCGGGCGATTTGGTCGTCGTTGACCAATTTATCGATAAAACCTTCAAACGACAAAATACGTTCTTCGGCGGGTATGGTGCGGTGCATTGCGAGATGGGCCAGCCTGTCTGCCGGCGACTTGTAAAGGTACTTATCGAAACAGCCAAAAGCGTTGAGGTAAAAACTCATCCAAAAGGCACATACGTTTGTACGGAAGGGCCGCAATTTTCCACTCGCGCAGAATCATTAATGCACCAAAGCTGGGGCGGTGATTTGATTGGGATGACAGCTATGCCTGAGGCGAAATTGGCCAGAGAGGCACAAATCTGCTACGGATTAGTTGCCTTAGCCAGTGATTACGACTGCTGGCGGCCACACGAAGAAACAAAAGATAAGCAAACGCTACTGCGTGAGATAATCGGAAATTTGCAAATGGCAACAGAAAATTGTCTGAAACTTATCAAGGCGGTTCTGGAAAGTGACGGCGGGCTTGCCAGTGATGATTGTTATTGCAGAAAGAGCCTGGAGCTGGCTGTCTGGACGGACCAAAGCCAAATTGAGGAGTCAGAAAAGGACAAATTAAAAGTGCTTTTTGAATAGCCCAGGGTCTTGACAATGAACCGGACTTTGATATAGTACGTGTCAAAATGTATCGGTTTTAGAAAAGTAACTAAACTTGAAAGGATAATCAAAATGAGAATACCGGCGGTGAAGACAATCGTTTTAGCAATTAGTATTGTATTTGTTGTGGCGTTGTTTTACGGCTGCAAAGAACAAACTCCGGAGGATACAAAGTCGATTCTAAGAAAAAGCAGGTTAATAGCCACTGAAAATACGCAGCTCAAAAAGGAATTAGCAACGAGTAAAGAGAAAATAGCGGAGCAAGAAACACAGATTGAAGAATATCAGGAAAAAGTAAAAAGGCTGGAGGAGGCGGTAAGAAAAAGCTCTGAGGAATTAGTAGAAACAGTCTTTATGGGCCTTGCCGAAGACAGTTTGGAGCTGACGGCGGAAAATACGGCACTCAAGGCTGAAAATGAGAAACTCAAGGCAGAAATAGAGGAACTTAAAACCCCCAAAGCCCTGGAAGAACCCAACCTGCCTCTTTAAGCTTACCGTCAATCAGAGCTACGGCAGAGTTTTCGAGCGGCTTTTACACAATCCGGTAGTTTTTTGTTGGGGTAGTGTTTTTGCATTGCTGCTGCAATGAGTCCAACAAACATAGGTTGTGGTTTGAGCGGTCTCGAAGTCAGGCAGGGATGAGCCTGTGTTCCGATGAAAAAGGTGTGGGATGGGATTTCCAGTATCTGCATTATAGGCTGATTGGGGGCTTTACCGGAAAATACCAGGCCGGCCTTTTCCAGCGTCTCAATATAACGCGGGTCAACTTCATAACGATGCCTAAAACGCATTCTAACAGAACCGACCCTGCCGAAAAGTTTCCAAGCAAAGGTGTGAGATTTTAATTCTATATCCTTACCGCCGAGCCGCATATTTCCTCCGAGACCTTCGATTTTCTTCTGCTCCGGCAATGTGTCAATTACCGGCTCTTCACAATCCGGTTCAATCTCGGTGCTGCTGGCTTTTTTGAGTCCACAAACATTTCGGGCAAATTCTATGACAGCCATTTGAAAGCCAAAACATAATCCGAGGTACGGTAAATTGTTTTCTCTCGCATATTTTATGCAGGATATTTTCCCTTCCGCTCCGCGTGTACCAAATCCGCCGGGTACAATTATGCCGTCAACGCCGTCGAGACATTCGGCAACATTTTCGTTATTGATATTGGTTGTCTCAATCCATTTGATTTTGACTTTGCAGCCAAGGACAATACCCGTATGTTCAAGCGCATTGATGATTGATGCGTAGCTGTCTCTTACGGATGTGTATTTACCCGTGATGCCGATGGTTATCTGGTGGTCGGCAGAGTCGATTTTGTCGGTGAAATCACACCACTTCGCCCAGGCCTTTCTTTCGTGCCTCAGGTCGATTCTGTCCTCGATTTTCAGCAGTCTGATAACCTCAAAATCAAGCCCCCCTTCTCTGAGCATAGCCGGTATCATATAAACGCTGGCGGTATCGGGCAGGCTTATGACCCTTTTGAAGGGTACATTGCTGTATATGCTTATTTTCTGCCGGGCTTTTTCGCTAACAGGACTGGCAGCCCTGCAGGCAATGATATCAGGCTGAATCCCGCACTGCATAAGCTGCTTGATGCCTAATTGAGCAGCCTTTGATTTTTGTTCGCCGAGAGTTTCCGGTTCCAGTATATATGTCAGAGCCACAAAGCAAGAGCTTCCGGGGCCTTCTTCGTAGGCCAGCTCGCGCATTGCCTCGATGTAATAGGCGTTTTCCAAATCTCCGACCGTGCCGCCAATCTCGACGAATACCATATCAGCATCGGTTTTAACCGCCAATTCCCGCAGTTTCAGTTTGACCTCGCCTGTAACATGGGGAATCATCTGAACATCCCTTCCGAGGTAGCCGCCGTGACGCTCTTTGTGCAGAACCGAGCTGAAGATTTGTCCGCTTGTAGCAAAATTGTCTCTGCTTAGCTGCTGATTGAGTATTCTTTCATAGGTGCCCAAATCCATATCGCATTCCATACCATCGTCGAGTACAAACACCTCGCCGTGGCGAAAAGGGTTAAGCGTACCGGAATCGATGTTCAGGTAGCCCTCAAGCTTAATCGGTGCGACTTTAAGGCCTTTATCCTGCATCAGCTTGGCAAGGCACGATGAGAATATCCCTTTTCCCAGGCCGCTCATCACAGTGCCTGAGACAATGACATAACGGGTTTTTCCCTTTTTGTAGCCGTCGGGTACAGGCGAGAAAAATTCGCTGTCCGCTGAAATGTTACTGGTTGACGCCAATAAAACGTTATCATTTGACATTAACTTTCCTTTCTCATTATTTGCCATAGAGAGCATAGAGAAATTCAAATTTCTATTTTTTAGCCACAGAGAGCACAGAGAACACAGAGAGAAAATACTAAATCATTTGTAAGCGTTCACTGAAAACACCTTATTTTATGTAAAAGCGTGCCTATGTCCGATAACTCTGGTATGGACAAGGACGCATATATAAAGTCGTTGGAAAAGAAAATCGCAGCGTTGGAGCA
>Ga0180434_10004088_pt1 | contig 17983 bp, 12 predicted proteins | sample SS_ome_7_FD_132453 | JGI IMG/M metagenome (GOLD analysis project Ga0180434, IMG submission 132453) | Hypersaline lake sediment archaeal communities from the Salton Sea, California, USA - SS_1_D_2 metaG | ecosystem: Environmental > Aquatic > Non-marine Saline and Alkaline > Hypersaline >...
GAGTATGGGCAATTTGACGGGACGGCGCCCCTGTCTATTGTCCTTGGTGTGAATGAGAAAGGTTACCTTAGCAATGAGAGGATCTGAGCCCCAGCATCAAGCGGATAGGAGGAGTCACATTGGAGAGTCGGTGTCTTGCAACATGTGGCGCGCTCAGATAAAGCTGCCGCAGGCGAATGCACCACTGCTGTTCATGAACATATCAGCGGCTAGTATGTCCCGCAAGCCAATGAGACCCACCAATACGCCGTCTTCCACGACAACAAGATGACGTACGTGAGCGTCTCGCATGGTTTTCGCGCATGATAATATGTCATCGCTGAGTCTGCAGGCCTTGATTGGGTTCGACATGACGTCTGCCAATACGGTAGTAGTGGGGTCCTTCTGGCGGGCGACCACTCGGGAAAGGAGGTCCCTTTCGGTGAATATCCCTTTCAGCTCGCCTTCATCTCTGACAACGACACAGCCGACCCTGGCATCGCTCATCAGTCTTGCCGCTTGTAACACCGTATCTTGTTGTGAAGCGACAGTGACATCTGGACCCTTGGACATCAATAGATCTTCGACAGTAATCATTCTTGTTTCTCCTGTGGCGTCTTGATACGGGATTCTCTCGCATACCATTTTCGCTGCAAGACGCTGCCCCGAAACCATTATCGGTATGTGCGCAGGCGGAGTTAACAGGAATGACTCAAGATCGACGGTGTGGGAATGAACTGATGCAATGGGGTCTGTTCAGTTTCACAAGGCTGTCACAATACATTTGATTACATTGACAGGTTCCTGCCACACTCCTAGAATTCCATAGAATTGAAATCAAGGTCACACCGTGTTGGAGAGTTGATTTGGTCCGGTAATACTATTGCCCGGCGCAACAACCGCCAGCACAAAATAGACAGTCATATCGCGCGCGACCGCCGTCGACCGGCAGCTTACCAGTACGACGACAAGTGAATCGGTGTAGATAGGTACCCCCACGGGTCCCCGGTTGTGCTTTGGCGATTCGATGCAAATCGCAGGAGGTGAGCGAATGTCGTACAAACAATTTGGACTTGTCCTGATGGTCGATCACGCGTGCAACCTTCGCTGTACATATTGTTATGCCGGCAAGAAGTCTGACCGCACCATGCCGCTCGAAATCGGCCAGACCGCCATTGACCGCACCATCGCCTCTATCGAGCCTGGCGGGAAGCTCGAACTAGGCTTCTCCGGTGGCGAACCGCTGATGCAGGCCGAGTTGGTCTCCAAGTTGATCGGCTATGCGCGGAGGCAGACACATCTGTCCGAACTGGACCTTTCTCTCAGCATTACAACGAATGGAACGCAGACGGCTCCGCGTGCGTGGTCTCTCATGACGCTGCCCGACATGCACCTGGCAATCAGCCATGACGGGCTGCCGGAAATGCACGACGGCCACAGACAATTTGCGGATGGACAGGGTAGTTCCGATTGCGTTCTTGACACAATGCAAAGGCTGCTTGCTGTTGGCAAAGATTTTCGCGTGGTGATGGTTGTGCGCCCCGACAATGTGCGTTTTCTTCCCGAAGGAATCGAGTTCCTCTATGACATGGGCGTCCGGAAGTTTGAACCATCGCTCGACCTCTGGACACGCTGGACATCTGAGGACATCGGACATCTGGCGACCATTATCTGGCGATGTGCCTCCATATGGCGAGACCATCATCCCGAGATCGGGATCACTTGGTTCGATGAAAAAGCCGCCGCCATGAGCTGTGTGCCAGCGGGTGATACAACGCGATGTGGTTTTGGGCCTGGAGAGATCGCCGTTGCACCTTCGGGTCGATTCTATCCTTGCGAACGTCTCATTGGCGACGACGACGAAGGCAATTCCATGCGATTTCCCGGCAACATCTACACCGGTCGCGACTTCCTGAAGATCCGGTCCGCACCGTGTCGCGATAGTGATGCGTGTGAATCGTGTAGCATCCAGTCGATCTGCAACACCACGTGTCGATGCAGCAACTACGTCAGGACCGGCGATGTCACAAAGCCGGATGGCCTGCTCTGCATGCTAAACCAGGTGTGCGCCCGGGAGACGGCTCGCGTGTTGGAAGAAGTAAGATCCGGCCTCGCACACGCCGTCTGATGGGGAAGAACCGGTATCTGAAGGTGAGACCGTCGCGCGCATCAGAACAATGGAATGCGAGCGCAGATGCTGAGTACCAGGCGATAACTAACAAGATTCCCAAGCTATCCGCTACGAAGGACCACTCGCGCCGGAAAGGATAAAGCGCCGTGCCTGGATGATCGTGTGGCCCCTCTCACGCATGAGATTCGTCAATTCATTCTGACTTGCTCACATGATATACCATACAACGACACCCGGATTCTCAGTTTGGGAAGACACTCAACGCACTGCAGAAGAAGCGATGGCTACACTCTAGCTACTTTAATAGTAATAGTGCCTGCGGCTCATCGCCTCAACTGGGACGCTCGTGCGGAGTAACTCTTCTTGCGGAGTGCGGTGCGCGCGTTACACTCCCCATAAGAACAAGTAACCATCTGTCCACCGCTCTGCATTGCCGCGCGATGCCACCACATTCTTGCTCGTATGCCCCTTCGCGAAGTCTGATTTCTGCGGCGATGCTCCTGATGGCTGCAACCCTGTCGATCATCTCCCGACACTCCTCCATGAGATCCGTCCCGAGCACTCCGCTACCGTCCTTCTCCATGAACATCCGGATATCCTGCAACCGCTCAATGATCTCTGCGTTGCTTTTCGCAACAGGATTCTTGCTTGCTCGCAGTTCTTTTAGATCGACGGCCATTGACACTGGCGTGTCCACATCGCCCGAGTTTTCCTCAATAGCCTTGATCTGCTTTGTTAGTTCAGCTTTCGCTTCTTCCACACTGTCCAGGTCGCGGTAATCCACGGGGATTATCCGGGCCGCAGAAATATCGAACGGAATTTCCTGATCATTATCGATCATCAGAACGACAGGTTTGCGAAAAACATGGCGAAGGGCAAGCTCATAGAATACGTTGGGGTTCTGATGGCTCAGGTCAGCAATCACCAGATCGTCTTCCATCAGCCGTTCAATGATCTGTGATGTGATGATTCCGGCCTCTGAGATTGCGTCTGCTCGGACTGGTTCGTAACCGCACTCCTTCGCAGGTGGAGTAATGATGTGTTTCAGGACTTTGTCTGACCGCGCCCTGATCTCAGAGCCCTCTTCCCCGATCGGGCCGATCACGAAACAGGTTTTCTTCTCAGCCATGATTGTTCGTCTCCACCTTTTTTCTAGATACACTCTCACTGCTCAAGCTCTTCGTCCACACGAAAGGCCATCACATCCCTCGCCGCCGTCCACAATTCGTTCTACAGTCCGGATCGGCATGCGGTCATCAGCGCACGCAATACAACACGTTAGCAACGCCAGCACCACAGCTCCGTTCTTGATCACGTCATCCCCCCCGGCCGCTTGCTGGTTTCATGAAACGCTGGCATTCATTCCAGATATCAATGATGAACCGCCGCTTTTCTTCGACCACCGCTCTTTCAAGATGTTCCGCTTCCCTTTCCGTTAGTTCCCCCTGAAAATGTCTCAGTGAGATATCGCTTTCTCTATTGAGGTATTCAAAATATCTCTTCCTGTATTTCCTGACATGATTTGCCAAGGCAAAAAGATCATCTCTTTGGATGCGAATATTCAGATCGCGAGAATGGCGAACTGGCACATGCACTCCAAGCGACTCCATTTCTGGGAAAAGCTGAACAAGCATCAGAGGTGAACAACTTCCGCTGAGAATATCCAGATAAATGGCGGCGGCCTCGATGGCATCCATCCGGGTAGCCTTCTCAATCCCTCTGATCTCAATGAAAGACCCTGTCTGGCCCGGACAATGCAAATCCCCGAAGATTCTTGCATCGTCCAGCCGGTGCTTCAGATTTATTGTGTCTTGTGGCAGGAAGTTCGAAGAATTCACCTTGTCCTTTGGGACTATCGGGTCAGTCCAGAAAGCGGAGACGTCAAAACCGTAAATTGCGTCATGCTTCTTTGCGAATTCAAACACCTTCGGGTCTGTGTAGCTGAACACAAGGGCCTTTGTGCAGCCCCAGAACCCCTCTTTTTGACACTCTTGGAACAAGAGGTCCTTCCTGCTGATAAGCTGCTGAAGAATCCAGCGGGACTGACGCTCTGAACACTCGGCAGAAATGAGCTGGTCAAACACAAGGCACAGAGCCACCTGCGGCACCTTCACGTGGATCGCGAAGTCAACAGGTCGAACACTCTCTGTCGGCAGACTGTTGAGAATTTCCCTTGCCCAATCATCAAGCGTGTTGACTTCACGATGAGAGCCCTGTGTTACCGGAGGATGCTCCTCTTCTTCACCGCTTGTTTCCGGCTCGTCCGCGGTTGAGCTTGGCTGGTTGACTGACCAGACCATCGCGATCAAAACGACAATCACCAGGCCCGCCCCAATGCACAGGCCAAGATCCCTCCACGTTTGTCCTGACACGATTCCCCTCCTTCCTCTGCAGTGCCGTCACACCGCAATCATTCTGGCGGCAACGGATCCAGCTCGCTGGCGCGGACATTCCGATTTCTGGTGTTGGCACTTCACATCCGGCTGGCGTCAGTCCTGCACTTACTTATGGGCGAGGCGGGATTCGAACCCGCAAGAGCCAGTAGGCCCAATGGATTTTAAGTCCATCGTGTATGCCGTTCCACCACTCGCCCGTTGATGATTTCACTAGCAGCACTAACGTGTGCCATCACCACACACTAATCTATAGAGTTTGCAGATCGTCTGCAAATGTCTTTTGCTGTGCCACGCGGGAGGCTGACTTTTGACATGCTACGACGAGTTGGATATGATTTTGACAGAGCGGGAGATGTCCTGGCAATTTCAAGTCCGGTGCCATAACTCCTGACATCGAGCAACATCGTTCTCCCCCCGAGAAGCTCTTGACGGAAATGACCATGCTGAGTTTGCAGCCGTATACACCTGCTTACCTGAAAAGCCTTACTGACCTTGTCAACACGCATCTCGGCCTTCTGCCGGTTGTGTGGCAGGCAGAGCCGCGCGAGGTGAGTGCCTGCCTGTGGGGAAGTGAATGGCCGCACGCAGAGTTTTGGGAAACGGTGGACAATCAACTGGTCACGTGCGCCGTGGAGAATGATCAGGTCATAGGAGCTACTCACCTGTGCCGCATCCGGCAGCCTGAGGGAATGTCCGACATGCCGGGCAGCGGTATCCTGAATTGGTTATTCTTTCAGCCGGATCGAACCGATGCGGCAGCCTTGCTATTGAAGCACGCGCAGAATCGCATGAGAGAGATCAAGTGCGCCCACGTGGTGGCCTTCGAGCAGTGCTCCGGTCTGCCATTTGTCAATTTTACGAGGGGCTATTCTTCGTCGCGCTGGGCACATATCAACACAGCTCTTGCCAATAGTGGTTTCAGCCGGATTGGGCAGACGGTGAACTCTTTGATGGCAGCAGATCTGACAGCGGATCTGTCGCCTGCACAGCCTGACGTCGAACTCACCTTGACCTGGCGCAGTGGTGCGCAGTCGGAGGTGATCGCGACTGACAAGGAGTCCGGCGGTCAGATTGGATTTTGCACTACGTGGGATATGGCGGCTGGCTCGTCCGATCCAGCCGCGGCTTTGTGGGAGTTTGTCGCTTACGTCGAAGTGGAACCCGCGTTTCGGAAGCAGGGTATAGGCGAATATCTATTGTTGCTCCAGATGCAGCGCGCAGCAAAGGCCGGGAAAAGGCACCTGGGGCTTGTTGTGCAGGCACAAAACAAGCCTGCACACACCCTTTACCGAAAGCTTGGCTTCAAGAAGCTCGACGAAGTCTGGTCATACGAAGCGATGCTCAGTGCTTGAATGCTCGCTGCCCGGTGAAGACCATTGCAATCTTCGGATCAGCTTCGTTGCAAGCCTGGATTGTATCGTAGTCTCGCATCGCACCACCAGGCTGTGCGATGGACGTAATCCCTTCTTTGGCGGCCACATCCACTGAGTCGCGGAATGGGAAGAAGCCGTCGGAGATCATCGTCGAACCGACCAGGCCGCCCTTTGCTTCCTGCGTTTCCTTGTCGATGGCTTCCTTGTCGATGGCGGCTCTCTTGCCAGCTTCAATTTCCAATTCCATTTCGAAGTAGGGAATGCCGTGTCTGTTGAAGCAAAGGAGGTCGGCGTATTTCGTATATGCCTTTACCATTGCAAGCTTGGCGCAGCCGACACGATCCTGCTCACCAGTGCCGATGCCGACAGTAGCACCATCCTTCACGTAGATGACAGAATTTGAGCTGACACCCATCTCGATGCACCAGCCAAAGAGAAGGTCGGCAAGTTCCTGTTCGGTAGGTTTCCTTTCGCACTCGTAGGTTTTGCCCTGATGCGTTGCTGTGGCAGGCTGGAAGTCCTCAATGCTCTGAATCCTGCTAACCGGCGACTGCTGCGCGACTATGCCGCCGTCGATGAGGCATTTGAAATCTACAAATCGCGCCGAGCGATAGTCTGCCAACTTGTCGATTCGGTCAATGCGGATAATGCGCAGGTTCTTTCGGCTTTTAAGAATATCGATAGCTTCAGCATCGTATTCCGGAGCGACGACGACTTCTACGTAGCAGTTGCTGATGAACTTTGCCGTGTCCACGTCGCAGGCCCGGTTCAAGGCCACTGCTCCGCCCATAGCTGCGAGACGGTCGGCCATGTAGGCCCGTTCGCAGGCTTCGGCGATTGTAGAAGCGGTAGCTGCGCCGCTCGGGTTGTTGTGCTTCATCACTGCGGCGGCGGGCTTGTCCATCAGGTACTTGATTATATTGAGAGCGTTGTCGGCGTCGGTCAGATTGATCTTGCTGGGGTGCTTGCCGAATTGCAGAAAATCTTCTTCCTTGAGGCTGCTGACGAGGCCGCGACCCGGCTCGATGAAATGACAATCACCAAGCGCAAGGTTACCGTTGACCAGTTCATAAAGAGCGCTCTCCTGGTCCGGATTTTCCCCGTAGCGGAGTCCTTGCTCGATGGTCTCGCCGGAGTCCTGCTCCACCGTCCAAGTACGTTTTTTGTAGATGAGCTTTTGGTCGCCGAACTCGATTTTCATGCTATCCGGAAAGCTATCTTTGAGTACAGTGCTGTAAGCTTTTCTCATGCTTGGCATAAGGACTCTCCCTCATTGGGTGCTTGAAAAACAGGAAGATGAGTTTATATCAGAAACCCCTGCCACTGACAACCTGAAGACATGGCGGCTCAGAAACGACACGCACATGCCATCTATCCGTTGGAAGGCAAGCTTACCTTGGGAACGTGTGCCCGTTGCCGGGCGCCGAATCGGATAGTCTGGATTGTTCGAACGAGAGACTATTCGTCGCTGGTCGTGCACTCATCGTAGAAGCGCACATACTCGTCCTTGTCCTCGCTGGCACGCAGCGCCATAGCGGTTCGCGGGTGCTGTGTGAGCTGACCGGTGATCGCGTAAGGAACCGTGTAGCCCCACTCCATTTCTTCACGCAATGGAACGATGATATCCTGGATACACTGAAGAATCGGACGCAAATGGAATTTGGGGTTTTTGAGGAAACCTATCAGCAGTTCCATCGGGCAGTTACCTGCGCCCCGGCCGATTCCCATCATCGTTGCGTCAACTCGATTGGCTCCCCGGATGATTGCTTCGATTGTATTGGCGAAGGCGAGTTGCTGGTTGTTGTGGGCGTGAATGCCAAGTTCCTTGCCCGTTCCTTCCATGTGCTTGAGGTAGCGCTTCGCGAGGTCCTCGATCTGTTCCGAATAGAACGTGCCCCAACTGTCCAGGAGATAGATGGTGTCGACGTCGGTTTCACAGAAGGTTTCAAGGGCCTGTTCCAATTCGCGGTCCTGGACAGAACAGACGGCCATCAGGTTGATGGTCACTTCGTAACCCTTGTCCTTGGCGTCCTTGGTCATGTCCACGGCTGTAGGGATTTGGTGTATATATGTTGCCACGCGAATCAGGTCCAGCACGCTGTCCTCGCACGGCAGAATATCTGTGTGGTAGTCCGTTCGCTCGGCATCGGCCATCACGGAAAGCTTAATCGGAGTGTCATTGTCTCCCACGATCCGTCGGATATCGTCCTCACTGCTGCGCTTCCATCCTCCGTATTCGGAGGGAGCATAGATATCCTTTGAGCCTTTGTAGCCCATTTCCATGTAGTCCACACCGGCTGCGATGTTGGCTTCGTAGACGCGACGAACGGTCTCGTCCTCGAACATGTGATTATTCATCAGACCGCCGTCACGGATCGAACAGTCCAACACCTTTATCTCGGGCCTGAAAGTGATCCACGGCGCAATTTCTTCTGGCATTTCTCTCTCCTGTTGGCGGCTTCGCTCGTGCGATGGAAGATACCACTCATCTCATCTCAGTGAGCGACACGATTCTCAAGTATTTTAAACACGAACAACAAGCGTCAATTATATTCTCGGCAGAGCCAAGCTTCAAGGCAGGGAATGTTGAGCGTTTTCTTGCCGCGTTGATAAGAGTATCTGAGAGTAGTATAATCCGTGTTTTTCATCGGCCTCTGAGCCGACTGACGAGCGAGTCGGTCATGTTTTTGCAGGAGGGCGCGAAATGGCATCGCGCATAAGAAAAGTCGTCCTCGCCTACTCCGGCGGGCTGGATACGTCAATCATTCTCAAATGGCTGCAGGAGACGTATGACTGTGAAGTCATTGCCTTTACGGCGGACGTCGGACAGGGCGAAGAGCTTGAGCCCGCCCGAAAGAAGGCGAAAAAGATGGGCTGCTCAAAGATCTACGTGGAAGACCTTCGGGAGGAGTTTGCACGTGATTTTGTGTTTCCCATGCTTCGAGCAAACGCGGTTTACGAAGGCAATTATCTGCTCGGAACGTCCATCGCGCGCCCGCTGATTGCCAAACGCCAGGTAGAAATTGCGAAAAAAGAACGAGCTCAGGCTGTTGCCCACGGTGCTACGGGCAAGGGCAACGATCAGGTGCGTTTTGAGCTGACGTGCATGGCCCTGGACCCGTCAATTAAGATCATCGCTCCGTGGCGGGAGTGGTCTTTCAAGTCGCGCTCAGATCTCCTGGCCTATGCCAAGAAACACAAGATCCCGGTCTCCACCGGAACGCGCAAGCCATACAGCATGGACCGAAATCTTCTTCACCTCAGCTTTGAGGGTGGGATTTTGGAGGACCCGTGGTCTGAGCCTCCGAGCAACATGTTCTTGCTCTCGACTTCGCCCGAGAAGGCGCCGGACAAGGCGACATATGTCGAGATTGAATACAAGCAGGGTAATCCTGTCGCCGTGAACGGCAAGAAGCTGTCCCCCGCAAAACTGTTGGCCAAACTGAATCAGCTCGGCGGTCGAAACGGGATCGGTCGAGTTGATATGGTGGAGAACCGTTTTGTCGGGATGAAGTCGCGCGGCGTCTATGAAACGCCCGGTGGCACGATTTTGCATCACGCGCATCGCGCAGTTGAATCTCTGACACTCGACCGCGAAGCTTTGCACCTGCGTGACTCCCTGATACCACGTTATGCTGAGATGGTCTACTACGGTTTCTGGTTTTCTCCGGAACGAGAGATGCTGCAAACACTCATGGACGAATGTCAGCAAAATGTTACAGGCGTGGCGCGTCTGAAGTTGTACAAAGGTAACTGTATCGTAGTCGGACGAAAGGCGCCCCGCTCCCTTTACGATCCGGAGCTGGCCACATTTGAGGAAGACACGGTCTACGACCAAAAGGACGCCGAAGGATTTATCCGCCTCAACGCTTTGCGCCTGCGAATGCGTGCTCTGTCGAAACGCAAGAGAAATTAGGATCGAACCATCGATAACCAGCGAAAAGGAGATTTGGTTTGCCACTCGTTACCGATCCAGTTGAAGCAAAAGAGATCCTCCAGGAAGCGCGCGAGGCCAAAGTGGCTCTTGCGAATATCTGTCCGGAACATAACCGCGGCATCGAAGCCGTGCTCGAAGCGACGCGAAGATACGGCGAGAAGATCGGCCGCGCCGATCTGCCGCTGATTCTATCCAATACGGGCACATACCCGGACTATCCCCAACTGGTTCATATGACGGGGGTACGGGACGTTGTATTCGGGCTCAACATAATGATCAGTGCTTTGAAGAGTTTTCTATCAGATACAGGTCCATACAGTGCCATTCGAGTCATCACCCACCTCGACCACGGCATGCGCGATACGGACAAGGAAATCCTTGAGAATCGCCTCGATGATCTTGCGATGGTGATGTACGACTGCTCGCACGACCCGTTTGATGAGAACATTAAGCACACCGCCGAATATGTTGAGCGAGTCAAGGGTAAGGCGCTTGTTGAGGGTGCCGTCGATGAAATTGCCGTTTCAGGTTCCGGCGAAGTGAAGAACGAGCCGACAACCGTGGAAATGGCCAAACGCTTTATGTCTGAGACAGGATGCGACCTGATAGTCGCAAATCTCGGATCGGAACACCGTGCGGCAGAGACAGAGGTCTGCTACAGAGGTGATCGAGCAAGAGAGATTACCGCGGCCCTCGGACGAGTCATTGTACTGCACGGCACATCGAGCCTCCAGAAAGAAGAACTCTCAAAGCTCAAGGATGATGGCGTGTTGAAGGTGAATGTGTGGACGCGTTTTGAGCGTGTGGGTTCAAGGGCTTTGGTGCAGAGCGTCTTGCGCGATCTCGGAAACATTCTCTCGGCCGATGAGATCGAAGAGCTTCAGAAGGAAGGGTTCCTCGGCAACCGGTATCAGCAGGACGATTATGTAAATGACGTCTGCTACGGTCAGGTCAAGGCGAGAATGGATCACATGTGCGAGCAGAGACGTCGCGAGGCGTGGGTCGACGCCGCCAAAGAGGAGATGGAGGGATACCTGGACTGCTTCGGTTATGATCGATTTGCGAAGTAGCCTACTCGATCCTGTTGGATTTTCACTTACGTACTCAAGAGCTGCGAGACAACGCTTACCGTCTCGCAGCTTTTCTAATGGACAGGAGCGCACTTGTTTTCTGAACATATGATGTTCAAGGCGAGTCGATACAAGAAACTCCTGGTGACCGGCCTTTTCTACGGAAGTCGGCTGGGATAGTAGCAGTTGCCGAGACCGATGACCTCGATATAATCCGCATGTAGTAAGGGGATAGGTAAACGCCTGTAGGTTCCCAGTTCTCCTCGTCGAGTTCGTCGTGTCGTTGTGGCTAAATCGTTGTCGCTGTACGTTGCATGAGATTACTGAACGATAGTCGTATGTGGTGGGGCTATTGAAGCAGGAGAGATTGCCGCGTCGTTCGCTTTGCGAACTCCTCGCAATGACAGCAAGTATTATTCAGTTTTGTCATTGGGAGGTCGTAATAGCGACCGAAGTATCTCTCCCCACCGCCAAAAAGAGAGCTTATACAACAACCCAGCATCCCTATTCCACTAAAGCTTCGCTGACCTCTCCGTCCTTGAATGGGTGGTATCAATGCAGGATCTTGCGCCGATACTTGGACATGCAGTACGTTGTGTTTACACATCACGTGCGGCCTGAGGGGCAGCATGCAAAAGCTCAATGCTCCAGCAGCTTGATTTGCCCGGAAATCATGTATCGCTCGAACAAGGCAATTACGTTGACACCAAACGAGAGGCTTGTTAGAATCAAAACGCCTTTGGTCCGGCGACAGAGAATGATGGCGGTTGGTTCCTGCTATTACAAAGAACTTTCTACCATGTGCGGGTAACCACTATGAAAATTGCCGTTTCTGGAAAAGGCGGTGTGGGCAAGACGACTTTGGTCGCGTTGCTTGCTCGACAGTTTTGCAAACAGGGAAAGCATGTCATTGTTATTGATGCAGATCCTGACGCAAATCTGGCCGAAGCCCTTGGCGTTCCCTCATCCGAATCCATCGTCCCCATAGTCGAAATGAAAGAGCTGATCCAGGAGCGCACCGGGGCCAAGCCGGACTCGATCGGCACTTTCTTTAAGATTAATCCGCACGTATCTGACATACCAGACACTTACGGCCTCGACATCGATGGCATACGCCTGCTGGTGCTCGGTGCAATGCAAAAGGGTGGAGGCGGTTGTGCGTGTCCCGAAAACACATTTCTTCGTTCGCTGTTGCTTCACCTTATTCTTCAGCGATCTGAGGTTGTAATCGTTGACATGGTCGCTGGTCTGGAACACCTGGGACGAGCAACGGTCGAGGGAATAGACGCCATAGTAACCGTTGTGGAGCCAACGCATCGTAGTGTGATGACCGCGGGTCGCGTACGCAAGCTTGCGGCTGATATCGGTGTCAAACGCGTCTTTGTTGTCATCAACAAAGTAAAAACTGAGGAAGAACGCTCTGAGCTTTTGCAGCAGCTTGACGGCTTTGAGACTATCGGTACCATTGGTTATAGTCAGCAGATAGCTCAGGCGGATTTGAGTGGTAACCCGATCATGGCAACCTCGGAGTCCGAGATTGCACAGGTCGGAGAAGTCGTGCACCGTTTGGAGGAGCTGGTCCAGAACGGCGCGTAGTAACAGATACTTCAGTGCAGGTTAATATTGGTAACGTTGCTGCTGGTGTACGTGGCTCGGTAGGAGAACGATATGTCCAAGATCATCGCTTCGGCTGCAATACGTGGGGCACACAAGATTGTCGAGAGGGCCGAAAAGAAATTGCAGGAGACTATTGAGGCAAAGGGCAAAGAACAAGTCGTTGAATTTCCGAACACCGGATACTACCTGCCGGTGATATACGGGATGACCGGCGTTGCGATCAAAACCCTTGCTGACATGGAACCGGTCATCGAACGGTGCAAGAATCTACTTCCGCCGGTCCCGAAAGAAAATGTGTGGCTGCCTTACCTCGGCCCGACGCTGGATGCAGGTATGGCTACCCTCTTTGCTGAAGAAATCATTCAAGGCTGCAGATATGTGATAGGTCCAAACCCAGTCGACGGCATCTGGCTGGGCGCGGCGGACGACATAATCATGCGCGAACGTGGTATCGAATTTGTTGATGGCACGGCACCCGGATTTGCAGCGTGCGTAGGTGCATGTCCGACGAACGAAATCGCTGTCAAAATCGCACGAGAACTTCAAGAGAAGAACCTCTACGTGTTTATGTCAGCATCGACAAACGGCAAGTCTATGGCTGAACAGCTTACAGAAGAAGGTGTGCAACTGGGTTGGGAGACAAGACTCGTGCCTTTCGGTAAAGACATCGAGTCCGCGATTTTTGCACTGGGATTTGCGACGCGCGCGGCCCTTTCTTTTGGCGGCGTCAAGGAAGGCGACTACGTTCGGAACCTGCGCTACAACAAGAATCGCATTTTCGCCTTTGTCCTGGCCCTCGGTGAGGTTGACGACGAGAAGTACGCTACTGCCGCTGGCGCGATCAACTACGGTTTTCCGACAATAGCCGATACAGATATCCCCGAGATTCTTCCGACCGGCGTCTGCACATACGAGCATGTCGTGTCCAACATAAAGCATGATGAAATGGTCGCCAAGGCCATCGAAGTTCGAGGTCTCAAGGTGAAGATCACGGAGATCGACATTCCCGTTTCCTATAGCCCGGCGTTTGAGGGCGAACGTATTCGCAAGGACGACATGTATCTGGAAATGGGCGGCCAAAAGACGGATGCCTTCGAATTTGTCACCACAAAAGACACATCGGAAGTGGAAGACGGTAAAGTCGAAGTCATCGGTCCCGATATTGAAGAGATCGAAGAAGGCGGTCGGTTGCCTATCGGTACATGGGTTGAAGTTTCCGGGCGAAAGATGCAAACCGATTTTGAGCCGATCCTCGAAAGACAGATTCACCGATTCCTCAACGAAGCGCAAGGCGTGTTCCATATGGGACAGCGCGACATCGTATGGATGCGAATCAGTAAGGAAGCCAAGAAGGCTGGCTTCACGCTCCGCCACCTCGGGGTCATTCTGCACGCCAAGCTGCACGATGAGTACAGCACGATCGTGGACAAGGTGCAGGTGAGAATCTATACGAAAGAGGAAGACGTTAAGAAGCTTCAAGAAGAGGCGCGAAAGACCTTCCACGAACGTGACGCTCGGCTCAAGGAAATGACAGATGAGTCGGTGGAAGTATTCTACTCCTGTACACTGTGTCAGTCCTTTGCTCCTGACCACGTTTGCGTCATAACGCCAGAACGGCCCGGCCTTTGCGGGGCATACAATTGGTTGGACGGACGAGCTGCCTTTGAGATCACGCCTTCAGGGCCGAATCAGCCCATCGAAAAAGGAGCCACAGTTGATGAATCATTAGGCCAATGGGAGAAGGTCAACAACTTCATCTACGAAAGCAGCAACCGAAGCATAGAGCGGATGAGCGCCTACAGTATGATCAACGATCCAATGACAAGTTGCGGTTGTTTTGAGTGTATCGCTGCTTTGCTGCCGTCGTGTAATGGAATCATGATTGTCGACCGCGATCACGCCGATATGACGCCGTGCGGAATGAAGTTCTCCACACTCGCCGGTCAGGTCGGCGGCGGCAATCAGACGCCCGGATTTGTCGGACACAGCAAGATGTATATTGGATCCAAGAAGTTCATCTCAGCCGACGGCGGAATGAAACGCATTGTATGGATGCCCAAGCGACTGAAGGAAGAGGTCGGTGAGATGCTCAAGGAGCGAGCCGAGGAAATCGGAATGCCCGATTTGCTGGACAAGGTCGCCGATGAAACCGTCGCTAATACTGAAGAAGAGGTGATGGAGTTCCTGACGCAGAAAGAGCATCCGGCCTTGTCGATGGATTCGATGTTCTAAGTTCTGTCACCCAATCCTTCATTTGGGATCAAAACCTGAATCGTAAACGCGTGATGGAGGAAATGCGCTATGGCAATGAGCGGACTCGATATTTTCAAGTTGCTTCCGAAGACAAACTGTAAAGACTGTGGCAAGCCGACGTGCTTGGCTTTCGCCATGGGTATTGCTGCGAAAAAGGCGGCCCTCAGCGAATGTCCTCACGTAAGCGATGAGGCCAAAGAGGCCCTCGAAGGTGCCTCTGCCCCGCCTATCCGACTTGTTGCCATTGGCACGGGTGATACGAAGCTCGAAGTCGGGCAGGAGACCGTCATGTTCCGCCACGACGAGAAGTTTCACCACCCGACGGGTGTCGCCATTCGGGTATCCGCTTCTCTCGATGAGGCTGCTCTCAATGAGAAGATCAAGACGGTCGACAATCTGAGGTTTGAGCGTGTCGGACAAAAGATACAGGTTGATCTGATTGCACTGGATGGCAATGGTGTCGCGGCCGATCAGTTTGCCAAGGCCGCAAAGGCCGCTGCCGATGACAGTACGCTACACCTCATTTTGATGAGTGACTCTTCGGATGCAATGAAGGCTGCTCTTGAAGTCGTGGCGGACCGAAAGCCTCTTATCTATGCTGCAAATGCCGAAAACTATGAAGCAATGGCTGCCTTGGCAAAGGAAAAGGGATGTCCGCTTGCCGTAGTAGGCAAAGACCTTGAAGACCTTGCCGAGCTTACGCCGAAGGTGAAAGCCGCCGGCGTCGAGGACTTGGTAATCGACTCTGGCGCCCGCAGCTCTAAAGCCGTAATTCAGGACCTTACAAAAATGCGCAGGGCTGCTCTCAAGAAAACATTCCGACCACTCGGATATGCACCGATTACCTTTGCAACCGGTGATCCAGCCGAACAGACTGTTCAGGCCGCTGGCTATGTGAGCAAGTATGCCGGCATTGTCGTGATGGATTGCACTGAGCCTTGGCAGGTGTTACCCGTTCTGACAGCACGTATGAATATCTTCACCGATCCACAAAAACCAATCCAGGTGGAGTCAAAGCTCTATGCCATCGGTGAACCCGACGAGAACTCGCCGCTGATGTTCACGACAAACTTCTCACTGACCTATTTCACCGTTGAAGGCGATGTCGAGGCCAGTCGAGTACCCGCGTGGATTCTCTCGGTCGATACCGAAGGCACATCGGTGCTCACAGCATATTCCGGAGACAAGCTGAACGAGCAAGTTGTCAAGAAAGCGATGGATGCCGCCAAGGTCGAGGAAGTAGTGAAGCACCGAAAACTGATCATCCCAGGTTATGTTTCGGTCATGTCCGGCAAACTCGAAGAAGCTACCGGATGGGAGATTGTCGTCGGCCCCAAGGAATCCTCGTTCATCCCGAAATTCCTCCAAACGGTCTGGAAAGCCGGATAGTAAATGCCTGAGCCGAATGTCGAGTATCATGAGGTCCGTTTTCTACCGGACAATATCGCGGTGGAAATACCACATGGCAACACTATCCTGCAGGCTGCACAGAAAGCGAACGTCTATGTCAATAGCGTCTGCGGTGGTGACGGCATATGTGGCAAGTGTCGCGTTCTGTTGAAGCAGGGTGAAGTGAGGAGCCGCCCTACTACACTTCTCAGCCGCCAGGAAATTCTCCAGAACTACGTGCTTGCATGTGAGTCAATCGTCATTGGAGACGTGGTTGTTGAAGTTCCTGAAGAGTCGGAGCTGGATCGCTCGACCATTCTTGTCGGCGAAGAGGCGGAGCGATTCACCTCTCATGCAGGACTCCTGAGAGGCGAGCCATATCCTCCCGACCCGCTTGTAAAGAAGCTTTTCCTCAAGCTCGAACCACCCACCGTAGAAAACAACCTGGCCGACCACGAAAGGATCTATCAGGCTGTCAAGCAGCAAACCGGCATATCCAACATGCAGACAGGCTATGCCGTTCTTCGGCAGATTCCTTCCGTGCTGCGCAAATCGAATTGGGAAGTTACGGTCACAGTCGGATCGCGTGCAGAGACTACTGAGCTTGTGCAGGTGGAACCGGGCGATCAGTCGGGGACAAACTATGCCGTCGCTATTGACGTCGGCACAACCACCGTTGTTGCACACCTAATAGATCTTGCTGACTCACGCACCGTCGATGCGGACGCGACCTACAACTCGCAGATGAAGCACGGCGAGGATTACATCCACCGCATCATGTACGCAACAGCCGGCGACGGTTCGGTGGACGAGCTTAGGAAGCTGATTGTCAATGACATCAACTCCCTCATCGCACTGCTCGTCGAAAGAAACAATATCAACCTGACAGACATAAACGCTGCGATCTGTGCCGGCAACACAGCAATGACTCATTTCCTGCTTGGACTGGACCCTGAGCACATTCGAAGGGAACCGTACATCCCGAGTGCCAACTTTGTGCCACCACTCCGTGCGGCCCAAGTCGGGATCGCAATAAACGGCCGCGGTTTGCTGTATGTCCTACCGAGTGTTGCCGCATATGTTGGGAGTGATATTACCGCAGGCGCAATGTTCATAAGACTCGACAAATCCGATGATCTGTGCCTCTTTATCGATGTCGGTACCAACGGAGAGGTTGTTCTTGGCAATAAGGATTGGATCATTTGCTGTTCGGCATCAGCGGGTCCGGCATTTGAGGGGTCCGGCGTCAAATACGGCATGCGGGCAGCGCGCGGTGCCATTGAACGATTCCAGATCGACAAGAACAACGAACCTCAATACGAGACCATTGGCGATATACCCCCTCGCGGTATTTGTGGGTCAGGTTTACTCGACACGATAGCAGCGCTGTTTGAGGCTGGGATACTCGACCGAACCGGTCGACTGCAAGCTGACCCCGACAACAAACGCATTCAGAACACGGACGGAGTTCTCGAATATGTTCTCGTCAGGCAAGAGAATGCCGGTATCGACGACGACATAATCATCACCCAAAACGATATCACAAACCTACTGCGCTCAAAGGCGGCAATCTACGCAGCCATATCGATTCTCGTGGAATCGATGGGCATTGACATTAAGGATGTACAGCACATTTATCTCGCCGGCGGTTTTGGCAATTACCTGGACATTCACCACGCTATTACTATTGGGATGTTGCCAGATCTGCCGCCCGAACGTATTGAGTTCGTTGGCAATACGGCGGTCAGTGGCGCCAAAGCTGCTCTTCTGTCCACCTCGGCATTTCGCGCTGTTGAAGAGATTAGCAGGACAATGACCTATTTTGACCTAATGGGGAA
>Ga0180434_10004091_pt1 | contig 17974 bp, 13 predicted proteins | sample SS_ome_7_FD_132453 | JGI IMG/M metagenome (GOLD analysis project Ga0180434, IMG submission 132453) | Hypersaline lake sediment archaeal communities from the Salton Sea, California, USA - SS_1_D_2 metaG | ecosystem: Environmental > Aquatic > Non-marine Saline and Alkaline > Hypersaline >...
AAGAACAACGCCGCGACGATCATCGCGGCGCGAATTGGTACCTAAAGCGGCTTGAAACAGAATTGACTTTAATGAACCGGTCGGATCCCTTTGTACACTCGCTGCCCCGATATGGTGCGCAAGATCGTCTCTGGCAGGCGTCCGATGATGCTGCCCAGTTCTCTGCACGTCAACGGCTTGTTGCCTCTGGCCAGAAATACCCGAAAAACCGCGTCCACCAGCGACAGGTTCTCGTTGATATAGTCGGGCTGCTTGCTGCAATGAACCCGCATCACGTGCTGCAACCCATTCACCCGCCTCACCTCGCCCGTCTTTTCGTCCACCCAGTCAATCTTTTCTTCCGCATCGAAATCCTGACCATACGCCTCTCGATGCGCCTGGCAAAGGTGAGATCTCAACTCAACTCCAATGTTCCAGCCCTTTCGCTCCCACCAATCATAATCGATGTGGAACGGCGTATCAAGGGTAGGTTTGACTAATGTTGGCAGTGCAGCCGGAACTTTTACCATGGCAGACTTATACTCCACTTGGCTCTATACGCAAGACCCAGTAATTATCCCCCACCGGCGCATATTTCCCACTGGCGACCAATTCCTCCAGCATTGGCCCGGGCGGCGTACGAATGGCCACGTTGATCGCACTGTAGAGCGTGGCTGCGTGCACGTTGCCCTGTGGGCTTAACTTGACCAATTCGGCAAAGGTCTCGTCAACCAACTGAGTCAGCGGTATCCCTCGCTCCTGTGTACGGGCGCGCACTCTATCTATTTCCTCCAGATTTCCCACCGCCAGGATCATCAATTCGTCGTACGCGCAAGGGATGACTTCTCTGCGCATCTCAAAGGCCAACCGGCCATCCACCGGCAATACGACCCGCACCCATTCTCGTCGGGTGCGGCGACGCCGGGGACGAATGATGATCGTCCCTGCCTGCTCGCCTCGCTCTAGCTGAAGATAGGTTCCTACAGGCACTCTGTTCTCTCGGTACCATTCTCCCAGGCCATAGATATAACGGCCTTCACGAACCACCCAGCCCGGCATCTCCGCACCCGTACCGCCGTCCACAAAGGTGAAGCGAATGCGCTGCGTGCGACCGGTGGGAAACACCTTCGACAGACGGCTCGAAAGAGGGAGGGTGCCAGATCGCCAATGAGGATAGGTCAGCACAATCTCCACCGGCTCGGATACCTCAGTAGCCGTAAAATCCGACCATTCGTCGTCCAGCTCCCGCTCCAATGCGCGCATCTCACTGGTCAGCAATGGAGGCTCGTACTCCAGGGGTTCATATTGGAGGGCAGGAGGAGTAGATTTTACACTCTCCGGCTCCAAGCGGCGCAGGAACCAGAGCACCTCGCCCGCCGGTCCTACTTCATCGAACCGTTCATCCTGCTGAAGCGCATAATTCAACGAAAAGACGCGCAACTGAGCCGTGATCTCTTCTGGCAACTCCAGGTCGCCCAACAGCGCCTCTGTCGGCAAGGGGCCGCCCCCGGCGATATCGAGCACAGCCTCCGCCAGGTTCAAGTGACCCTCGTGCACCTCCACCAGCAGATCCCGGCGGAACCATTTGTCGGCCAATCGAGCAAAGTCAGGGTTGGATTCGAGATGTTTCTCCAAGACGCCCGCAATCTGAGGCCCATGCAGTGAAGCCAATTCCTCCGGAGAACGGATCCCTTCCCCTTCTAACGCGCTATCCCGATTGAGTGGGTGATCGTCCTCCAATGCGGCTGCAAACTCGCGTCTCTTGCCCCCCTCGAACTCCAACTCGATTACCTGAAAGTCATCATATTCAGGGTTGCGACCAGGCCGCACGCCGACGACTTTTCCCACCCGATAATCCAGCGCAGTAAAAACAACCTGCTCTCCCACCTCATACGTGCGCTTGGGTTGATACAGGGTACCCTTCGATAGGGCGCGTTCTATGACCGCTTCTTCCTGCCGGCTCCGATGCAAAACTAGCGCCCGGCTCAATTCGTCCACCGAGCGCGGCAACTCATCCTCAACGAGCAAGGCACTGAGGTATTGCAGATCTTCAGGGCCGATTGTGAATGTATCGCTCCAATAAGCGGGATCCTGAGTCTTCCGTTGGATCAAATCTCCATCTCCTAACAATGATCAGAACACCCACGATTATATCAGGTTCACGCCAGTTTGACAAATGCGCTCACTTGAGGCACACTATACATGACCCAAAAGGAGGCCGAAATGCGAAAAGGTTCATCGCGCCATGCCGGGCTGACCACAGTGTGCGTCACAGCGGGACTTTTACAGGCTCAGGTGATCAAGGCCAAGCTGGAAGACGGGGGTATCCCCGTGCTGCTGGACTATGAAAGCGTCGGACCCATCATCGGCATCACGGTGGACGGCCTGGGAGAAGTACACGTCCTGGTGCCAGATAGAAACGCCGACGAGGCACGTGCGCTCATCGAAGAACAACAAGACGAAGAAGAGGAAGAAACGGAAGAGTGATATTTCCGTCGCGCTCATCTTCTCCGCACCGTCAGACCCAACACGAGGAGCGCCGCCCCAACGAACAGTACCCCCACTGCTTTCCACTCCACAGTTCCTCCTGCCGGTGGAAGGATCGGTACAGGCGTGGCGGTAGGCGTGGCCGTGACCGGAAGCACGTCAAACTCGACGACGAGGTAGGGTCTCGTGTTGAGATCGGTGGCAGCAAGCCAACGCGCCACGAGCAGATCGCCCGCTTCCTCCAGTTCGGCGTCGGGATGGGGCGCAGCGGCCAGGGCCAACCCGTGGTTGGGCACCTCTCCCGCGAGCCAGGCCCGCATCAACGCGGTGACGTTCCACGTGAGCCAGGTTCCCTCTCCTGGTTGGAGCGACACAGGCAGCACTCCCGTCGGTGGAGGGGGCGTCGGTGTCGCTCCGGGCATCGGCGTGGAAAGCGGCGAGATAGGAGCCGTCGGCGTAGCTTCGGGCGTGGGAGTGGCGGTCGGAGTTGGCGTCCCCTCACCAAAAACGGTGATACTTCCAGTTCGTGTACCGGCGACGATAGACTCGCCGTCGCAGTTCTCCAGAAAAACGTCCTCGAACTCGATCTCCGACACCCCAACCTCTTTCCCCCGGAAGGTGATCGCCGCCAATACCCCGCTGCCGCTGACCGGTTCAGTGACTCCCAGTTGAAAGATGGCAAAGTTGATCTCGCCATAATCCTGATAGACGATGTTTCTCACCGAGAGGCCTGAGCTGAAAAAATCGCCGACCTGAATCTGCACGCCCTCTGTGTCTGGAGCGGCATCCACCACCTCCAGCAACGTCGGATCAAAGGTCAGGTTCACCTCAGCGTCACACAAGTTAATCACATTCTCGATCTGGATGCTCACGACCGTCGTGAATCCCAGGGATACCTCCTGATCTGAGAGAACAACCGCCACTATCGGATCCTGAACCAGCCCGTGACCGGGAGGCCGAGAGATTGATGCAGCAGATTCGGTCGTGGTCAACGTCGGCGTCGAGGTGACGACAGGCGTGCTCGTCGGCGTGGAGGGAACCACAGGCGTATTCGTCGCTAGGGGAGTAGCCAGCGGCAGAGTCGACGTCATCACGTCGAAACGGGCCTCGGTGAGCGCGATAGGCGTGGTGAGAAGCGTCGGCCAGTCGGCTGGAGCGTCACCCAAGTCTCCCTCCTCCCACGGCTCGAGAACGCGATAGGCGCCGAACGTCGCCTCTCCCGCATCCGAGACCGTGTCCACGTACACGTGCAACGTGGCCCGCAGAATGTCGGTGCCCGGCGGGAACGCATCGAGGGGAAAATGGAGATAGGTGCGCGCCCGCATAATCTCGCCCTCGGCGGTGCGATGGACGCCCCAGGGAAACACCTGGGAATCGGCGTGCCCCGACATATCTTCCAACAGAACCGTGGTCACACCCACGCTGTGGTCGGGCCAGAGTTGCAACGAGCGGGATGAGGAGGGCGCCAGCCCAATCAGGCCCAGCGCCAGCACCATTATCCCCAACAACGCGCCACGGCGACAATTCACACACACCCCCTAGCGGCTGCGACGGTACAATCCAAATCCCGCCACCAGCAGCGCGATTCCAGTCAGTGCTGGCCACAAGAGCGCTGGAGCTACAGTCTGACCGGTGACGGGCAACAGGATCGGTTCAGGCGTCGGCCTGGGAGCTGAGGTAGCCGTAGGAGCGGAGGCAGGCGGACGCAGCGTCGCCGTGGGGGATGGGGGTGGTGTGGATGTCGTGGTGGCGGTCGGAGGCGTCGCGGTCGCAGTAGCGGCAGGCTCGACGAAAGCGATTTCCAGGTAAGGGCGCGTGTCGGGGTCGCTGGTCGTCAGGCGGCGGGCGGCGGCCCAGTTGCTCGCCGTCGAACGCAGGTCGGCGGCGGCCACTGCCAGGCCGTGGTTGGGCGCGTCGCCCAGCCAGCCCTGCACAAGCCCGGTAACGCCCCAGACAAACCACCCTTCATCTGAAGTAACCGTCGTCGTCGCCACGGCTTCTCCGAGCGCGGGCCAGGCGCTCGTGTCGTACCAATCCACGCCCTCCGGCGTCCAATCCACCATCACGGGATAGGTTGACATTAGCGCGCCGCCTGCATCGGGCCAATAGTCGTCCACATAGACGTGGAGCGTGGCCGACTGAACCGCAGAGCCTGCGGGAACGGCGTCGAGCGGAAAGCGCAAATACGTGCGGCAGAACACGTCCTCGCCAGAATCCAGATTGATATAGTTGCCAAAGGGAAAGATGCTCGCACTCCAACGTTCGCCGGACGAGGGATCCTCCGAGAGAACGCCAACGCTCCGGTCGGGAACGATCTGGAGTGTGGTTTGGGCGCGGGTAGAGAGCGCCAGCGCGGTTATGCAAAGACCGGCAGCAACGATTGTACATAAAGTTCTTTTCACGGCAAGCTCCCGCTTACTCAATACCGACCATTATACAGCCCTAACCAAAAAACGACAACCCCTGCTCGCGCGAGCAAGGGGTTGTTCGCCAATATCGCGCTATCTTCACTCTTCCGCCGAACGCGGCCACCAAGGCGTGCGATAGTCGCGCAGCACCGTCGGCAAAAAGACGCGATAGACGCGGCCAGCAGCACCGACCTCCAGCGATCCCGCCAGCCGGTCCTCGACGACGACGGTGCGCGGCGTGAGACCCGCGACGGGGAACTCGTGGACGTACCGTCCGTCGGTGTGGGCGATGAGACGGTACGAATTCGGCGGGGCCAGTCGCAGACTGGAAAGTCTGTTCCACGGTCCCGTAAAGTCGGGCACGAATTCGAGCGTCAGGCCGAGTTGCCCTCTCGCTCCAGGGGGTACGTCGGGCAAGTCGAAGGCCGCCCAATCCGCGCCCTGAACCGCTGTCGGCCAACTGCTCGCCGTCAGCGTCACGCCAGCGGTGAAGGTAACCGTGATCGCGCCATCCTTCGCGATATAGTCGCCCTGGTTGAAGATGTTCACAGCCACCGCCGCCTCGTTCAACACCCCGCGCACCACTTCCGTGATCGACTGGCCAGTGGTTGTGTCGGTGATGGCATCCACGGTGTAGGCCGCCAGCAGCGCCGCGCCGTGCGCCTCCACCGTCTGTAGGTTGCCGGTGTCGGTATAGACCTGGGCGAAGGGATCGGTGTAGGTGACGACCGGGCCATAGTTGATGACCGAGGTGCCGCTCGACTCGATCTCGGCGTGGGATTTGAAGATGACGTACACCTCGCCGGATCGCTGGCCGTTCTCCAGCCAGGGCATCTGCGTGGCGTCGTAGGTATCGGAGACGGGGAGGGTGAAGGAGACGAGCGTGCCATCCTCCACAGTGATCGTGACGAAGGAGACGGACCGCAATCCGTCGAAAATGGTTGTGGCGGAGGCCACGTCGCCCAGGCTGAGCGCGCCCTCCAGCCAGGTTGCCTCGGCTGTGTTCGCCAGGCGGGCATCTTCAGGTGTGACCCATGGAGGCAGCAAGTCCTCCAGTTGCAGGTCGGTCGCTTGCCCCCAGACCGTCTGGATGCACTCGCCGTGGCCGCCGACGCCGATCTCTGCCGCCGGGGCCTCGAAATCGTCCGGCAGTCCATCGGCGCTCACCTCGAAGGCGATTGGATGCACCTTGCCCGTGTCGGTAAAGCTCGAGTCAACCTCTACATCGTAATACCAGAGCGTGCGCCAACCTTCGGGGACGGTCTCCTGGTGCAGATAGAGAAAGTCGAAGAAAAGTGGCTCGATGGCCTCTGTCTCGGTCACGCTGCGCAGGGTGACGGTGATACCAGGGGGAGCGATAGGCGTGATGGCGAGGTTCGTCAGCGTGACGCCGGTCTGGTTGTTGCGAATGTCGAGCCGCACCTGGGTCCGCTCGCCGGGAGCGATGCGAGGCCAGAGCAGCTCCGGCCCGTGCCGCCCGCCCACATAGACCGTCGCCGCAAGATCCCCAAAGCCATAGGATTTGATGAACGGCTCCCAGCCCACGCAGCGCGGGTCCCAGGGATCCTCGACGCGCACCAGGTGGTAAACCTGGTCGTCAAAGGTCGCCACCAGCACCGGCGCCACCGCCTTGTGGACCTGGGCGTCGGAGGAAAGGCCAAAGACCGCCTGCACGTGCGCGTCGAAAACCTCGTACCGGCTGGGGCCGAGCGCCTTCTGATGGTAGACGAAGCGCGCCCCGTCGTCAACCTTCATCACACCCTCGCGGTGGAAATCGGGATAAGTGCCGAGCGTGGCGCTGATGAGAAGCCCCTCACGCCGCTGGCTCTCCAGATACTGCTGAAAGTAGAGAGTTTCGTAGGCCGGGACGGTGACGACGGTGATCAGATCGGTGTCGGTGAGATAGCCTTGCAGGTGCAGACCGGTCCACGAGTTCTGCCAGCTATCGTACATCGGTTCCAACGCAAAGCCGCGCCCGCGGAACATCCCCTGGGCGATGAGCGTCTCGTCCTTGTACAACGGCGGCATGTCGGGGTGGAAATTCGACCAGGATTTGAGGTACAGCGTCAGGTCGGCCCCCTCGCGGGCGGGGAACTCGAGCACGCGCTCCTCGCCGCGCCCGTCGCCGTCGTGGTCGGCCTTCATCTCGAAGGTGGTGTTGACCACGGCGTGGAACTCGGGCGGCGGGAAGGGCACAATGTCGTAAAAGACGGTGCGCAGTTCCATCGTCTGGGGACGCGCCCACATGTCCTCATAGGTCACGCGGGGCAGCTCCGGCGCGAGCGGGATGTGGACGATGCCGCTGGAGAGGTACTCGTGGTAGGGGATGGGGTGGCCGCCCAGGTTGGTGTAGACGGAGCCGCCGAAACCCTCCAGCACCAGGCTGGGGTCAACTGGATCGCTTTCAAAAGAGACGGTGCGGTGAAACAGTTCGCGGCTAAAGAGGCCGTAGCGCACCGCTGGCTCCAGGTAATCGTAGGCGGGCAGCGGGCCAAAGTCCCACACCATCCGCAGCGCCGGGAGGAGGATGTCGCCCTCGTCGGTGACGGTGATGTACGCCGCGTACTCCGGCGGGATGGCGACCGAATTAACCAGGCCGGGAGTGGTGGTAAAGTTGCCCGTGTAGGTGTAGACCAGGCGCGGGCCGTTCTCCCAGGCGGTGAGAGTGTAAAAGACGCCCGCGGCGATGGTCGAAGAAGGCACGCCGTCGATGTGAACGGGCAGCGAGTAGACAGAGACAGGCGTGTCGTAGAAAAAAACCTCGTTCATCGCCCAGAGCGTATCGGAGAGCGAGTCGCTGACACCCCAACTATCGGTGATGACGCGCGGGATGATGCGCTGGTCGTCCACGTCCACGATGGGGGAGAGGAGCACCACCACGTCGGTGATGACGATGTGCTCGGCGCCGGTCTCTTCCTTGTTCTCCAGTGTCAGGGCGATGTCGTAATACTCCCCCTCCGCGGGCAGAGGATAGAGGCCATCCAGCTCGATGTCCCGGTCGCCGACCAGTCGCGCCGCCATTTTTGAAGCGACCTTCAGGCGGTTGCGCACGATGTGGCGAGGAAGGCCGTCAGGGTGGAGATCCGTCGGCCAGAAGGAATCCACATAGTCGGCCTCGGCGGTGCTGACCAACGCGCTGCCCGCCGTGCCGGAGGGGGCAGCGGTGTAGGCAACGTAGGTGAACTGGGCGTCGCCGGGTAGCGTCTCGGTCAGCGTCCAGACGATGGTCGTCGCGCCGTCGGGGTTGACGACGAAAGTCGTCGGCGTGGGAACGATGGAGGCAAGCGTCGTGGTGAAGCCCGCGTGCAGCGTCTCGGTGATGACGACGTGCGCCAGTGGGCCATCCCAGTAATTCCTAAAGGTGGTGGTGACGACGATGGGCACGCCCGGCTCGTAGGCGGGGATCGTGTTGCAACTCGCCGCGTCGGAGTATTGCTGGCAGAGTGTTCCGTGGATGGAGGCACGTTCCCCCATCGCCCACAGCAGCGCGTCGAACACCTGCGGGTGATAGTCAGTGTCGTCGGAGGGATGGCCGTTGAAGAGCACCACCCGCCCGTCGCCCGGCGCAGCGACGCCGATGGCGACCGAGCCGGGCCGGGAGGTATCGGCGAAGGTGGCGACGACGCTCAAGCCACTCGTCGCGGTGATGAGCGGCTCGTCGAGCACGTAGGTTTCGTCCGCGAGCCAGGAGAAGGCGAGCGGGTGATCGGGCAGGAGCACGTCCAGTTGTCCGGCGTTGTCCGGGTCGGTGATGCGGGTCTCCAGGTCTACAGTGCCTTCGGGCACCAGTCCGGCGGCCTCTACAACGGCGGCTCCGTCCGACTGGGCATAGAGAAAGCCGCCGCCCTCGACAAAGGCGCGGATACGGTTCAAACCGTCGTCGCCCAGCGCGGCGATCACCGGGTCGGCGTAACCGACGCGGATGGTCGGCAGGATGAGGACGTCGTAATCGGCCAGGTCGCCGGAGGCAATCTGCGCCTCGGTCAGCGTGTCGAAATAGGGGCAACCTGCGGGGGTCTCCTCACACCAGAGATAGACGCGAAAGAGTTGCTCAAAATCCCCCTCCTCCCAGACGACGAGTTGATCATACTCGTCGCGCACGGTGCCATAAAAAAGCGCGACCTTGCGGGGATGGAGGGCGAAGGAACGCGACACACTGAAAGGGCCAGAGGCGGAAACCCGGTAAAAATCGCCGCTCAGGTCTCCCAGGACAGCGCCGGGGCCATAGTCGGTGCCGTCCACGGTAGCGGTGACGACGCTCCAGGCCAGGTCGGGATGATCGTGGTAGTAGAGGGCCTGCCACAGCGAATCGTAGGCGTTGCGACGTTGGAGGGCGTCGGGTTGGCCCGCTCCCAGCGGGGTGAGCGTACCCCCGGTTGAAAAGTCACAGCGGGCAGGTGCGGCACGCAGGGGAAATTTCAATGCGATCAACAATAAGGCCATAGCTCCCACTGCAAGAACAAGGACGATAAACAGACGACGGACAGATTTCATCACAGCCTCCTATAATTTGTAAAAGGGATGCGGATCGACGCGGAAAAAGTGCCCGGCGCTTTTGCAGGATGTCTTTGAGGCCCTTTGTAGACGATATGCCCGGCATCTGAAGGTGACTTATTTTACCAAGAAGGGGTGCGAGGAATCAAGAGGACTTTTGTACCAACGTCGCCTCCTCCTCCAGTGGCGGCATCTCGTCCAGGCTCCGCAGCCCAAAGTGCTGGAGAAATTCCGAGGTCGTGCCGTGGAGAAAAGGACGTCCCACCGTATCCGCCCGTCCCAATCGTTCGATCAGACCGGCGCTCAACAGCGTGCGCAGGACGCCGTCGGAGCTGACGCCCCGGATGGCCTCGATCTCGGGCCGCGTGATCGGCTGGCGATAGGCGACGATGGCCAGCGTCTCCAGCGCAGCCTGCGAGAGGTGCATGCGCGCCTCCAGGCCCAGGAAACGCTCGACGCAAGGCGCGGCCTCCGGCGCGGTGATGAACTGGACGCGGTTATCGATCCGCTGCAAGCAAAAGCCGCGCCCCACGTAGGCTGCTTCCAGGTCGGCCAGCGCTCGCTCGATCCGTCCCGACGTGACCTCCAGCGCTTCTGCCAGACGACCGACGGAGACCGGTTCGTCGGCCACAAAGAGCACGCTTTCGATCTGCGCCGCCAGGCTGAGGAGGCCGTCGGATGGCTCCAATCCGTTCCCTTCTTCCACGCTCACTATCCCGGTCGTCGTGCTTCGCTCTATTCTGCCGTCGTCTCTTCGACCGGTGCCTCCACTATCCCGCTCTCGGCGGGGCTTACCGGCGGGCGGGCAGGAGCGCCGGTGTGAGGAACTGCGCGCAGGTTGACCCGGGGAGGCCGGGCCAGCTTAAGCCCCATCTTTTCCTCCACCACCTGCCGCGCCGTCTCTACGATCTGGTCGGCCTTCCCCGGCACGTCAACTCCGGCTGCGATCTTGGCGTCCAGCTCGACCACCACGCCGCGGCGCTTGGCCGAGACCTTTGACTGGGAGCTTATGACGTGGGGAAGGCGGTTCACCTCTTCCTTTAATCGGTCGGCGATAGAGGCTGTGTTAAGCGTCACCCTCCCGCCGCTGGCCTGCCTGACGCGGATGGCTTTTGGAGCGGTCCGGCGCACCTCGAAGTAAATGAGCAAGCCAAAGATAATGTCCAGCGTCAAAGCAAAAAGAACGCCCAGGCCCACTCGCACGAACCATTGAAAGCTAAGACGGTCATATTGTCTGAGAGAATCCGCCTGTGTAGTCAACCACTGCGCAACCGCATCCAGCGATCGCACCGGAAACACCAGCAGAGTGCTGCACAGCACGATGGCAACCAGCAGCAAGATCACAATCACCACACGGTTCACCGCATTCATCGTTCGCCCTCCTGTGAACGCTTAGGATAAACGTCTAGCCACACAGACCTATTATAACATTGCGTCCGACTTTGGACAACGCAGCAGCGACGATCAGAACAGCGAGCGCCGCCAGACTGATGGCAGCGCCAACGCGCAGGCTCGCCGGTCGGAATGTGAAGACGACGCGCTGCGTCCCGGCATCCACGGCGACGGCGCGAAAGAGCAGATCGGCTCGAAGAATCGGCGCCGGCTCGCCATCCACCGTCGCCTCCCAGCCGGGGTACCAGGCGTCGGTCAAGATGAGGTATCCCGGCGCGGGGGCGTTCAACTCAACCTCGACGCGCTCCGGCGCGTAATGCGTCACGCGGGCGGATTCGCCGTCCTGCAAAAGCTCCATGTCCTGGCCTGCCAGCACGATTTCATCTGTGCTCAAGACAAGCTCCGTCGCGGGATCGAACGCCGGGTCTTGCATCAGGGATAACGCCGTCTCGTCATCAGGAGCCGCCTCTGCCTCGTGGACGGTGAACGCTCGCGGCAGCATGTCCAGGTTCTCGTATATTTTGACGTCGCCAGAGTGAGCCAGTCGAAAATGGCCCCGGTCGGAGATGACGAGCGCCTGGAAACCGCCGGTGCGCTCGTCGATCAGGCTCGCGCCACGCACGAACAGTTCTCCCTCCGGCAGCGTCGCCTGCACAGTGATCGTGACCGGCGCGGCTGGCTCCTGCCACAGGAGTCGTGCAACATAATCGTTCCCCTCTGGCTGACCTGGCCAGAAGTGACCGCCGACCATCGCCTGCGCGTGAGCCACGTCTGGTCCGTGCAGACCCTCGGCAGTGTGCTCGCCCGCTCGCAGCGTAAACGTGCGCGTGCTCCCGTCGCCGAAACCGACCTCGACGACACCGACGGGCGCGCCATCGGGAAGCGCCGCCCCTCCGCGCAGGTAAGAGACGATCCCCAGCGCCGTCCCCTCGAAATGCGGCACGTGCGCCACCGCAGCCTCCTCCCCCCGCGAAAGCCGCGCTCCAAACTGGAGATCGTAGAACACACCGTCGAGCCAGGCATCGTAGAGCTTGTCGGTGATGACGTGCCGGACGTTGAACAGGTTCAGCCAACGCCCATCGGGGATGACGGTCAGGTTCTCGCGCAGCCGACCGTCGATGGAGACCTCATTTTCAGGCAGAAACAAACGCTGAAGCGTGACGTAATTCGTCAGTGGCAGCACACCGCCGTCGTAGCCATCCACCGCGGCGACGCCAAAGGCCAGCGGGAGGTTGGGGCTGAGCACTTCTTTCTGCTTGGCGGCGATCACATAATCGTAGAGCGCCCGCTCTCCGAGTTGTGAACCGTAGATGATTTTGATCTCGGGCAGGTCTCCGGGGTCGAAGGTGATGTCGGACATACTGAGGAAACGGGGAGCGCCCCCCAGCCCAGCCCCTCCCAAGGGGAGGGGGGTAGCGAGGAGGTGGGCGATGGCGGGACGGAGACTGGTGAACGCCTGGGGCGCGGTGGCGCGGGCGTGGGGGAGCGTCATGCTTGCCGCAAAGAGTTCAGCGATCAACAACACCACCAAGCCTATCGCCGCCGGTCGCGGCGCCCGCGAAGCCATCAGGAGCAACCCCAGCGCCAACGCGATCCCCACAAGCCAGAAAGCGACGGTCAGCCATCCCACGTTCCAATTCTTCCCGATACGCCCTCCTACCACTGCCCAGCCCGCCAGCGCGATGAGTGCAACCGCGAATATTGAGACAGCACGCGGGGTAACTCGCTCGCGACGGTGCCACAACACGTCAGCGCCCCACCCGGCCAGCGCCGCCATCCCCAGCGTGTAGAGCGCCAACCAGCGAGCCGGCGCGCGAAAGTGGGCAAAGCCAGGAACATAGCGGGCCAGAAGAAGGTAGATGGGATTGTAGAGGCCGAGGGAGAAAAAGAGGCCAACGAGAGTGAGCAAGAAAATTGGAGATTTGGAGGTTCGAGATTTAAGATTTGAGATTGCCAAGACGGCAAAGATCAGACCAGCGATGCCAACATAGGTGACATGTTCGATGTGCCCCGGAGGAACCGGTTGGGCAAAGCCAGGCAGGAGAGCACGGGCCAGATAAAGTGGCGAGAGGGAGAACGAGATTCGCTCGTTGAAGGGCAATCCTCCGGCTCGCACCGAGAGACGCGATAGTTCCCAGGTGGGGAGCAATTGTACCGCTGCTAATGCTATCCCCAGTCCCGAGGCAATGACCAAAAGCGTTGCCCTCCGAGTCAATGGCCGCCACTCACGGCGAGACAGCCCATCCAAGAACACCGGCCCCAGCGCATAGATCGCCAATCCGACGAGCGAGATGAAAGCCGTCTGCGTGTGACCGGCCAGAAGCACCAGGCCAATAACGACTGCCAGACCAGCAAGCGCGACCCTGCCAACCCGCCACTCCGCTGGCTCGCCAACTCGCCGACTCACTGATTTGTCATATAGCATCAGCATCAGCGGTAGCCAGGCCAATCCCTGCAACTGGTTGACGTGTTCCACCTGCGCCCCCAGGTGGCCTCCCAATGCAAAAATCAGCCCCACCGTCCCCGCGCCGATCCGCCCCAGCCGCAGCGACGCGCGTCCCCAGAGATAAGCATTGAGCGCCGCCAGGCACAGGTGCAGCACGACGGTCAGGTGGATGGACTGATGACCCGGCAAGGAAAGCCACAGCAGCCAGTTGAACGGGTAAAAAACCCCCACCTGACTGTTGGCCAGGAAAGGGGCTCCCATAAAGAGATAGGGATTCCAGAGCGGCAGTCGCCCGGCCTGAACCGCTCGCGTCGCCTCTGCCCAGTAGGGATAGAAATAGATAAAGACATCGCCGCCAGCCAGCACACGACCCGCCAACGCGATTTTCCAGAAGAAGGCAACTACCAGCGCCCAGAGCAGGACGATGGCCAGGAGATCGCGGAGGAGGTTGGTAAATTGGTACGCCCTTTGGACGGGTTTATTGGTAGATTGGTTCATGGCTCTGATAACGGTTGAATATGATAGGTAGTGAACGAAGGTGTACCGTCGCGGCGAGTTGTGGTCAACACAGGGTTCAATCCGTACCCCACGCCGGCCAGTGCTCGCTCCACCCGCGCGGACGATTCCCAGGATGGGAAGGTGATGTAGCGCGGTTCTCTCGCGCCGAACACCTGCACATCCCGCGCCAGCCAGGCCGGAGTCGGCCAATAAGCCAGATAAACCGGCGCGTCAAAGAGATAATACTGATAATGCCAGCCTAACCAGTGATGATAGACCACGGAACCTTCGGGCAGACCGCTTAGAAACACGGCGACTCGATCTACGCCATCGTAAACGCCCTGGTTGCCGCCGATGGCGTAGTGGTTGCAGGCAGCGTTGAAGGCAAGCAAGACCAAACAAATGAGCAATGAACAATGAACAACAATGGACTTCAAATCACAAACAAGATCAGTGAACACTCGTCCCAATAGTACTGCCAGAATAGGCATCAGCGGCAACAGGTAGCGGTCCCATATCGGAAACGCTCCCAGCCAATGAAGGAGAAAGTAAATGAGAGAGAAAGAAATGAACGTCAGATCCATCAATGCCTCTCGTTCATAGCGGCGGTGCATCAGCGCCCTCCACAACAGCACGGGCAAGCCCATCAGCAGCGCGCCGTTGATGACGGGCGAGGTGAAAAGATAGCGCGCCAGATCGAGCCAGCCACGTAGTCGCATTCCCAACTCGTGCGGCCATACGAGGCGCAATCCCCCGTAGCCAGCGACGCCCACGCGCCAGAAACTCGCCGCCCCCTGCGCCACTCGCGCCGCGTCCCAGGCGAACACGAGTAAAACGACCAATGAACAATGAGCAATGAACAATAGCACGCTGGAGAACCTGATTTGTGATTTTCGACTTTTGATTTGGAGTAGGGCCGCCAATGGTATCCACACCAGACCCGTCTGCTTCGTCGCAAAGCTCAACCCGGCCAACAGCCCGGCCCACCTCGGACGATCACGAGAGGCTGCCACGCAGGCCGCCAATCCCAATGTGACCATCAGTGGATCGAGAAAGGCTGTGGCGGAGAAAGCGATTGCAAAGGGCGAAAGGGCCATCCCGACAGCCACTATCGCTGTCGTCCACCAATCACGATAAAGAGCGCGGGTCAGTGCAGCGGTGAGCGGGATGGTCAGCAGACTCGCCGCCAGTCCTGGCAGCCGCAGGGCAAACTCAGAATGGTGTTTGGCGCTACCAAAGAGCGCCTGAATCCCCGCCATCAGGTAGGGCAGCAACGGCGGTTTGTAGACCGTCGCCGTTGCCAACCAGGGATCTCGCCCGCTTCCAATCAAAAGTCCCCAATAGCCATACAGTGCCTCGTCAGGGTGCAGGTGGTTGTCAAAGATCAGAGGCAGTCGCAGCACCCAGGCCAACAACAAGAGCGCCGCCAGCGCCCAGCGCTCTCGTCCCCAACGATGGAAACTCACGGAATGACCCGATGTTTTAGCAACGTCCACAACACCGTAAAACCAGCGCGCCAACTGAGCTTTTTTCCCTCCTCGAACTCGCGCCCGGTGTAGGAGATGGGCACTTCGTAGATGCGATAGCCGCGCTTGAGGATCTGCGCCGTGATCTCGGGATCAAAGCCCCAGCCAGATGCTTTGAGATCGAGTTGTTCCGCAACCTCCCGGGTAAAGACTTTGTAGCAGGTCTCCATGTCGCTGAGGATGGTATCGTACAGCACGTTGGTCACGAGGGTGAGAAAACGGTTGCCGACCATGTGCCAGAAGAACATCGTCTTGGTCGGCCCCCCGCGAAAGCGCGAACCATAGACTACCTGAGAGCGACCCTCGGCGATGGGTTGCAGCAGCGCCGGATAGTCGCGAGGATCGTACTCCAGATCGGCATCCTGGATCAGCATCACGTCGCCGCTGGCGTGCCGTAGCCCGGTGCGCACCGCCGCCCCCTTCCCCTGGTTGCGCTCGTGGAACACGACGATCACGTCTGGCTCGCCTTCCAGCGCGTGCAGGATCTCTCGCGTACCATCCGTCGAGCCGTCGTCCACGACCACGACCTCACGCTCAAAAGTGACGTCAGAACCGTTCTCCGGGCCATAGCCCGTCGGCACCTTCAACGACACAACCCGCACACGTCGCAGAATTTCGGCGACGGTCTCGCTCTCGTTGTAAGCTGGCACGATGATCGAAAGTTTCACGCAACCTCCTGGTCAATTCAACAGAGAGCATTATAGCCGAGGACAGCGTGAGAGGCAAGCCCATGTTTGACGGAGGGTCTGTTCTGTGTTACACTTGCACCTGCGTGAACTCGTCGCATTTTGGACATCTGAAATTTTCCGCAAGGAGGTACAGGCAATGAGCTTGATCGGGCGTTTTAGGATTAACACGCCTACGGTCGTTCACGAGACGATTGACGACGAGGTTGTGATCATTGATTTTGAAAGCGGCAGCTACTACAGCCTGGACAGAGTCGGCACAGATATTTGGAACTTGATCCAAAATGGCGCCAGTGCAGCCGAAATCGTCGCCGGTATTACTTACCGATACGAGGGCAAGCACACAGACATAGAGAAGGCTGTCGATCAGTTAATAGCCGAGTTGCAGCAGGAAAACCTTATCGTGCTCGATGGTGCAGGAGAGTCCCGAAAGCTCAAGGAATCTGTCAAAACCAGCCCGGAGACAGGAAAGCTCAGTTTTGAAGCCCCTGCTCTTCAGAAATATACGGATATGCAGGAACTGCTTCTGCTAGATCCAATCCACGACGTGGATGAAACAGGCTGGCCGAATATACCTGACGAGTGAAAAATGCCCACCGACCTGCTGAACCAGTCCGATTCACCACTCCAAGCAGAAGACACCCGTCCCGCCACGTTTTTCAAACAAGCTTACCAAACTTTCCAAAAGGCCGAACACCTTGCGAGAGGCTCTGTCCATCGATTTTACACGATCGGCGGATATACAGTCCATCTACGCTTTGCTGGCCCTGCTTTGATACCGTACATCACACCAGCTCTAGAGCATCTGGCTACGGAGTCCGTTTCGGTGCCGGCTCTCACAGTTTGCTTGTGGGATAGTGTTTCGACCAACACAGAACTGCCGCCTCCACCCTGGTCACTGGCCGGGGATATCACCCGTGGAGAAACACATGGTTACATCGTAATGAACACTAACCATGTCCATACAATTTTTGAATTAGAAGCAGGCACGCTTTGTCTACTGGACACCCGGCTGAATCTGGCCATTTTTTGGGTCTACGATTTCCGTCAACTCCCCTATTACTATCGAGGAGCCCCCCTACGGATAATTATGCACCACTGGACGCGCAACTGCGAAAGCCAGTTGGTGCATGCCGCTGCCGTAGGGACGTTTATGGGGGGCGTTCTGCTTGCCGGAAAAAGCGGTGTCGGGAAATCTACAACAGCATTGGCTTGTCTCTCGTCAGAGTTGCTTTATGTAGGTGATGATTATGTACTGCTTAACAGAGAATCTCCCCCCTTCGTTTACAGTCTTTACAATTCAGCCAAGTTAGATGCCGATCACATAGAGAAACTACCACATCTATTATCTGCTGTCAGCAATTCCAAGAACCTGGATGCTGAAAAGGCTCTCATCTTCCTGCATAACCACTATCCAGACAAACTCGCGCTGGGTTTTCCTGTTCAAGCAATTCTTGTGCCTAATGTTACCGGTCTCCCCGAGACAAGATTGAAAAAAACTTCTCCTACCACCAGCTTGATCGCGTTGGCTCCCAGCACGATCTTTCAGCTACCTGGCGCACGCCACAAGGTCCTTCAGAATTTGAGCAAATTCGTCAAACAAGTGCCGAACTATATCTTGGAAGTTGGCACAGATCTCTCTAGAATTCCTGATGTGATCTTGAGTTTGTTGTCCGAGGGTTAAAATTTGAAACTCGATCCGTTCCTCGCGAACGTCATTCCACCATTACTCATCGGCAAGACCTGGGGAACTTGCAACGGTGATATAATTCAAAGTCAACAGATCGCAGAAAGGAAGCAGAGAAGTGGACAATCCCTTAATAAGTGTAATCATCGCAGTGAAAAACGGTGAGCGATTTTTAGCTTCGGCGATTCATAGCGTATTGGACCAAGACTATCGGCCTTTCGAGATGATCGTCGTGGATGGTCAGTCGGTTGACAAGACCGCCGAGATTGCGAAATCCTTTGAAACCATTCACTACATCTACCAAGTTGACCAAGGTATTGCCAATGCCTACAATATCGGGATCGAGGCTGCCAGAGGAGAATTCGTCGCTT
>Ga0180434_10004093_pt1 | contig 17965 bp, 16 predicted proteins | sample SS_ome_7_FD_132453 | JGI IMG/M metagenome (GOLD analysis project Ga0180434, IMG submission 132453) | Hypersaline lake sediment archaeal communities from the Salton Sea, California, USA - SS_1_D_2 metaG | ecosystem: Environmental > Aquatic > Non-marine Saline and Alkaline > Hypersaline >...
TATTCAAAGCCGCGCTTCACTCCCTCATCCCCCCTTCCCTTTATCTATTCAGACCATCAGCCAAAACCTGCCAGTATGGCGATCAAAACCAAATCGCGTATTGCCATCTATCCTTGGTCTTTTCCAAGAATTTGTTTGTGCCCGCAACCGCAATTCCTAGAAACTTTCATGCTCCGTACGGGCGATGATCTCATCCTGCAACGCCTCGCTGAGATCACAAAAATAGTCACTGTAACCCGCCACGCGCACGATGAGGTCGCGATACTGCGCGGGGTTCTGTTGTGCAGCGCGCAGCGTGGCGGCGTCCACAACATTGAACTGAATGTGATGACCGTCCAACTTGAAGTAGGTGCGTATCAATTGAACAAATTTATTCAGACCATCGTCGCCCTCAAGTACCTGGGGCGTGAACTTTTGGTTGAGCAGCGTCCCCCCGGTGCGGACGTGATCCATCTTGGCCACCGATTTGATCACCGCCGTCGGGCCGCGCCGATCCGCGCCCTGCACAGGCGAGATACCCTCGGAAAGGGGCATCTCTGCCATTCGTCCGTCGGGGGTCGCCCCGATCACCGAGCCAAAGTAGACGTGCACCGTCGTCGGCAGCAGGTTGATGCGGTACGTTCCGCCTCGGGTGTTCGGTCGCCCGTCTATGGCGTTAAAGTAGGCATCGAACACGGCACGCATCACGTCATCGGCATAGTCGTCGTCGTTACCGTACCTGGGTGTCTTGTTCAGGAGCATCTGGCGCAGCCGCTCGCGCCCCTCAAAGTTATCTCGCAGGGCGGCGAGCAGCTCTTCCATCGTCAGGTTTTTCTGGTCAAAGACGTGATATTGGATGGCGGTCAGCGCATCGGCCATCGTGCCCAGGCCCACGCCCTGGATGTAGCTCGTGTCGTACCGCGCGCCGCCATCGTGGTAATCCTTCCCTTTGGCGATGCAGTCGTCGATCAGCAGCGAAAGGAACGGCGCGGGGATGTAGGCGGCATACAGCCGCTCGACGACGTTGTTGCCCCCGATCTTGACGTCTATGAAATAGTTCAACTGCCGTTCGTAGGCGGCGAACAATTCCTCAAAGGTCTCGAATTCCGTTGGCTCTCCCGTCTCCAGGCCGATTCTGCGACCCGTCTGCGGGTCGAAGCCGTTATTCAGCGTGATCTCCAACACCTTGGGCATGTTAAAGTAGCCCGTCAAGTTATAGTTTTCCTTCCCAAACGCGCCGGTCTCGACGCAACCGCTGGTGCCGCCGCAGCGCGCGTCCACGACGGACTTGCCCATGCGGACCAGTTCCTGGACCACCACATCGGTGTTAAAGACCGAGGGCTGGCCAAAGCCAGTGCGGATGATCTTGGCGGCCCGCTTGATGAACCGGTCGGGGTTCTTTTTGCTGACCTGGATCGAAGAGCTGGGCTGCAACAGCCGCATCTCCTCGATCACGTCCAGGATCAGGTAGGTGACCTCGTTGACGCCGTCGGAGCCATCCGGTTTGACGCCTCCGGTGTTGATCTGGGCGAAATCGGTGTACGTGCTGCTCTCGGCGGCGGTCACTCCCACCTTGGGCGGCGCGGGCTGGTTGTTGAACTTGACCCAGAAGCATTGCAGCAGTTCCTCGGCCTGCTCGCGGGTGAGTCCCTTCTCGTAAAAAGGAAACAAATGCTGATCCAGCTTGCCGGGGTTGAAGGCGTCCCAGGGGTTCAGCTCGGTGGTCACGCCCAGGTGGACGAACCAGTAATATTGCAGCGCCTCCCAGAAATCGCGGGGGGCGTGCGCAGGGACGCGCGAGCAGACCTCGGCGATGCGCTCCAGCTCGGCTTTGCGCTGCGGGTTCGCCTCCTGCCGCGCCAACTCGCGCGCTTTTTCCGCGTGCCGTTCTGCAAAGCGGATCAGGCCGTCGGCACAGATGTCCATCGCCTTGAGCTGCTCACGCTTGGCGTAGGCCTCCGGGTCGTTCAGATAATCGAGGGTATCCAGGCTTTGCTGGATGTCCTGCTTGAAATCCAGCATCCCCTTGCGGTAGATCTTGTCGTCCAGGACGGTGTGACCGGGGGAGCGTTGTTCCATAAATTCGGTAAAGACGCCTGCCTCGTACGCCGCCTGCCATTCCCCCGTCATCTCGGCAAAGAGACGCTCCCGCATCGTCTTCCCGCGCCAGAAAGGAATGATGGTATCCTCGTATACTCGCCGGGTCTCGGGGCTGACCCTGAAGGGTATTTTCTCTCGCGAATCGAGGATGTCCAGATCCTCTAGGCTGTGGCAGCAGAGTTCCGGGTACGTCGGTGCGGCCTTGGGGGCCGGGCCTTTTTCGCCGACGATCAGTTCACCTTCGTTGATACAGATCGTCTTGTGCTCCATCAAATATTGGAAGGCCAACGCCCGGCGCACGGGCGCGGACATCATCTGACCTTCGGTCTGCCGGTAAAACTCGGTCAACAATTCTGCACGCTCGGATGAGATGGAGGGCGCGGCCTCCAGGCTTTGCCTTCTCAACCGGGCGACCCTTTCGTTCATCGCCATACCGTCAACCTCCTATGTTCACTTGCAAGCCGAACCCGCGCAGAGTTTGCGCGATCTCGGCCAATCGCTCGTCCGAGGGGGGACGAGCTTCCGGTAGATCGTATACTTTGTTCAATCGTTTGTACTTTTCCACGGCGATTTGGTGATAGGGCAAGATGTCCACGCGGCCCAGGTGGGGCAGGGCTGCCGCAAATTTCCCCATCTGTCGGATGAATCCGTCGTCGTCATTGACTCCCGGAATGATGGGCACCCGCAGAAAGATGTCGTGTTCCCGCTCCGAAAGCATCTTCAAGTTTCTCAGGATCAGCTCGTTCGACACGCCGGTGAACTTTCGATGTCTGGCGTCGTCCATCAATTTGAGATCGTAGAGGAACAGATCCACGCGCCCTCGAATCCGATCCAGCACTTCCCAGGGCGCAAATCCGCACGTGTCCACGGCGGTGTGAATCTCTTGCTCCCGGCAGGCCTCGAGTAGCGCGAGTAAAAAGTCAGGCTGCGCCAGAGGCTCGCCGCCTGAAAAGGTCACGCCGCCCCCCGATTCGTCGTAAAACGGGATGTCTTGCTCGATCTCGGTCATCACCTGCGCTGCCGTCATCTGTCGCCCCACCATCTCGCGCGCCTCCGCGTAACAAACCTCGACGCAGGCCCCACAGCGCACGCACTTTTCGCCGTCGGTGGAAGGGCCATTCTCCCAGGAGATCGCGCCTTGCGGGCAGGCCGGTAGACAGGCCCGGCACCCAATGCAACGGCCTTTCCAGAACATCAATTCCGGGCCTCGAATCTGGCTCTCGGGATTATGACACCATCGGCAACCCAACGGGCATCCTTTGAAAAAGATCGTGGTGCGAATCCCCGGTCCGTCGTGGATAGAGAATTTTTTTATATCAAAAACGATCCCTGTAATCATAATCGTGTGATGGCATTGTGAGCATGCGGTCAGCAATAAAAAGACCAGATTGATAGCACGCCCAACCGTATTATCGTTGTTTTTGCGTTTTGGTCAACCGGCCTCGTATCCGAGGATACTTTTCTCCTGGCGCTGCGATGACGCCGGGTGTATTTTTGCTCATTGGTCATCGTCTGATATAATACGGAGAATTTTAGGTTTATGGATTTGAGTTTTGTGGAGTTGCACCGTCCGTGGGTAAATCTGTCAATCTTGGATCAACAAACCTTAAATTGCCGTAACTTGTCATGTCGCGGGGGGTTTTTATTACGGTAGCAACTGCAAAAGATAAATCTAGGAGGTATCTATGGCTTACAACTGTGTGGTATTGGTCAAACAAGTGCCCGACACCGCGAATATCACCGGGAAAGCGATGAAAGACGATGGCACCGTGAACCGAGCTGCGCTGCCGGCCATCTTTAACCCTGAAGACCTGAACGCGCTGGAGATGGCCCTGGAGATCAAAGAACGACACGGCGGCCAGGTGACGGTGCTGACGATGGGACCCACGCGGGCGGCCGAGATATTGCGCGAGGCGCTCTATCGCGGCGCCGACCATGTGATCCTGCTCACGGATAGAAAATTCGCCGGGTCGGACACCCTGGCCACGTCTTATGCGCTCAAATGCGCCGTCGAGCAGGTGGGCGGTTACGATCTCGTCTTTTGCGGGCGGCAGGCGATAGACGGCGACACCGCCCAGGTCGGCCCGCAGGTGGCCGAAAAACTGGGGTTGCCACAGATCACGTATGCGGAATCGATCCAATCGCTGCAAGGGAACGAGATCGTCGTCCAGAGAGCCTTTTCTTTGGGCAAAGAGACGGTGAAATGTATGTTGCCCTGCCTGTTGACCGTCGTGGACTCGGCCAACCAGCCCCGCCCTCCCTCGGTCCGCAGGATGCTCGCCTGCAAGCTGGCCGCTACTCCGCTTGAATATGCCTCTCTGCTAGAAAAGTGGCCTGAATTCGAGACGGAAGAAGCGTTGGATAGTTACCTGACCGGGCGAGGGCTAAAGATCCCCGTCTGGACCATCGCCGACGTGGACGCTGACGAAGATAAAGTGGGTCTGAGCGGTTCGCCGACAAAAGTGCTCAAGATCGAATCCGTCGTGCTCGAAACGAGCGAGAGTAAAGAGATCTCGGCCAACTCGGAGGGCATCTCTGCGCTGATACACGAGTTGGCTCAGGAATATATTTTGTGAGGACATGAATGAATAGAGAAATCTGGGTTTTCATCGAACAAGAGGCCGGAGATATCGCTGCCGTCGGCCTGGAATTATTGTCCAAGGGGCGGGAATTGGCTGTCAGGCTGGATGGTCAGGTTTGCGGCTTGCTGTTCGGTCACGAGATCGCGGAACTGGCCGACGAGGCCATCCACTACGGCGCAGACAAGGTACTGCTGGCCGACCATCCCGAACTGGAGGTGTACCGCACGCTGCCCTACGCCAGGGTCGCCACAGAGCTGGTACAGGAGCGGCAGCCCTACATTTTCCTCCTGGGGGCCACGCCCATCGGGCGCGACCTGGCACCGCGCATCGCCAGCGCCACGCGATCCGGGTTGACCGCCGACTGCACCTCGTTAGAGATCGGCGATTTCAAGTACAGAGACAACGTGTACGCCGATCTATTGTACCAGATCCGGCCCGCCTTTGGCGGCAACATCATCGCCACCATCGTCAATCCAGAGATGCACCCACAGATGGCGACGGTGCGCGAGGGCGTGATGAAGCTGGGCCAGCCGGACGAGGCGCGCCAGGGCGATATCGAGCGGATCGAGCCGACATTCGACGGGGGCGACCTGGTGCTCCAAGTCCTGGAAAGAGAGATTCGGCAGCCCGCCTGCGACCTGAAGGGCGCTTCCGTCATCGTCGCCGGGGGCGCGGGCGTGGGCAGTGAGGAGGATTTTCAGCTCATCCGCGAGCTGGCCCGGGAGCTCGGCGGCGAGGTGGCGGCCTCTCGCGCCGCGGTTGACGCCGGTTTCATCTCGCACGAGCACCAGGTGGGGCAGACGGGCACGACCGTGCGGCCCCGGCTGTACATCGCCTGCGGCATTTCGGGCGCCGTGCAACACCGCGCCGGGATGGATCAATCGAGCAAGATCATCGCCATCAACACCGACCCCGATGCCCCGATCTTTCAGATCGCGCATTACAAGATCGTGGGCGACTTGAACAAAGTCATCCCCTGGATGATCCGTGCCCACCAGGAAAGCGCCAAATAGGGAGAACCAGAATGACAGAGAATTTCTTTACCGACAACCTTGATTTGCAATTTCACCTGGAGCAGTTGGATCTCGGCGAGGTCATCGAGATCCTCGAGGATGGCTACCGCTACCACGATGAATACCCGGCCGCGCCGCGCAACTATGCGGATGCCAAAGACAGCTATCGGTTGATGTTGAACGTGTTGGGCGAGATCTGCGCCCAGCACGTGGCTCCGCGAGCGGCCGAGGCGGACGAGGAGGGCGCGCAGTTCCACGATGGAAAGGTAGCCTACCCCGCCGCGACGCAGGAGGCGCTGGAACTGCTGCGCCAGGCCGAACTGATGGGCACGATGTTGCCCCGGGAATACGGCGGGCTGAATCTGCCCGAGACCGTTTTCCAGATGATGATCGAGATCATCTCTCGGGCCGACTCGGGCCTGATGAGCATTTTTGGCCTGCAAGAGATCTCGGCCACCATCGCCGAGTATGGCGACGAGGAGATGAAAGCCCGCATCCTGCCCCGCTTCGCCCAGGGCGAGGTGACCGGCGCGATGGTGCTCACCGAGCCGGACGCCGGCTCTGACCTGGGCGTCGTGCAGACCCGCGCCACCTACGACGAAGAAGCGGACGTGTGGCGGCTCAATGGCGTCAAGCGGTTCATCACGAACGGCTGCGCCGACATCTTGCTGGTGCTCGCTCGTTCCGAGGAGGGAAGCACCGACGCTCGCGGACTCTCTCTGTTCGCGGTGGAGGATAACGAGACGGTGCGCGTCCGCCGCATCGAGAACAAGATGGGGTTCCACGCCTCGCCCACCTGCGAGATACAGTTCTGCAACACGCCCGCGCAACTGGTCGGCAAACGCCGCTACGGACTGATCCGCTACACCTGGGCCATGATGAACGGAGCGCGGATCGCGGTCTCGGCCCAGGCGTTGGGCATCGCCGAGGCCGCTTACCGCGAGGCGCACAAATACGCCCAGAAACGGATCCAGTTCGGCCAACCGATCGGCGAGATCCCGGCGGTGTACCGCATGCTACTTTCGATGCGCGGCGAGATCGAGGCGACGCGGGCGCTGGTGTACGAGGCCGGGCATTGGGTGGATCTGAAAAAAGCGTACGACCAGTTGGAAAAGAGGAGGAAACTTGACGCCGACGAGCGAAAGCGGCTCAAGCAGGCCGACCGGTTGGCTTCGGTGTTGACGCCGTTGGCCAAATATTACTCCACCGAGATGGGCAGCCGGGTTTGTTACCAGGCCATGCAGATTCACGGCGGCGCCGGCTATATGCGCGAGTTCAACGTGGAGCGTCACTTCCGCGACGTTCGCGTGACCAGCATCTACGAGGGCACCAGCCAGCTTCAGGTCGCGGCGGCCACAGCCGGGCTGCTGGGTCACGCCCTGGACGATCTGTTTGACGAGTGGAAGGCGTTGGATTATGATGCGGAACTGGATGCTCTGAAAGCCCAAGTCGAAGAGGCCGCCACGTTGTTCAACCGCTGTATCGATCACCTGAAAGAACAACAGGAAGACCGCGCACTGGTTGATTACTACATGGCGGACGTAGCCGACGTGGCTGTGTACGTCATCAATTGCTGGCTGATGCTGCAGGATGCACGCGAGGCGGAGCGGAAGCCGCTTCGCTTCCCGTTTCCAGTAGAGCGGAAGCGAGAGATGGCCCGCGTCTACATCGCCGAGACGATGGCCAAGATTCGCGGCCGGGTGGCGGCGCTCCAGGCCATAGACCCGACCCCGCTGCAAGCTCGCGAGACCGTCCTGGCCGAATCCTTTTGATAGAATGAGTTTAGGTGCAACGCACCTGGCAGGTGCGTTGCACCTCGTTCTCCAATGTCACCCTCTGGACGCCGTGGCAAATCTGTGTTAGAATACCGCTCGTGCATTTCACTACTGGAGAACTGACGTGTTTCGTTACCTGCTTTTCATTCTAACATTGCTCACTCTGCTGACTCTGAACACGGCGTCCACTATCGCATCGGACTTGCCTGATCCGGGATCGCCTCCCACGCGCGCCGCCCCCACTCGATACGTCTGCGTGCCTCGTCTCCTGTGGCGCGATCGAGAGCTGTGCCCATCCCACGGTCCTGGCGCTACCGCCTATCGCATCGCCTCCATCCGCCTGCCCGACCCACTGCCCGAGCTGCCCGTGATCGAGTTGCCCCACGACGAAGACGACGAACTCTTGCCTCATACCTACGCCTACGTCAAGACGTTGCCGCTGAACGTCTATCGCCATCCCCTGGAGGCCGCGATGGGGTTGCCGCCTGTGCGCGCCCTGCTCTCCGGCGACTGGTGGGTCAGCGTGGACGGCCTGGTCGAGTACGAGGGACAGCAGTGGTATCAGATCAACGCGGAGGAATTCGTCCCCGCCGACACTCTGGCGCTGGCCGGCGGTTCTCACTTCCAGGGCGTCTATTTCACCGAGCAGCCCCAGCATCCCTTTGCCTGGGTCAACCGTTGGACGCAGGCTTCGATCGTGCCCCAGGGCGCGCCCAACGAGGCCGTCGAGCCACCTCAACGGTACCAGCGGGTCACGCTCTTTGCCAAAGAACAACGCGGCGACGAAATCTGGTATCTGATCGGTCCCGATCAATGGATCGAGCAGAGCAACGTCGCGCGAGTGGACGTGAACCCGCCGCCGCAGGAGGTCGGCCCGGGCGAAAAGTGGATCGAGGTGGATCTGTTTGAGCAGACCATCGCCGCCTACGAGGGAGAGCGCATGGTCTATGCCACGCTGATCTCCAGCGGGCGGACCGCCACCGCCACGCCGCCCGGTCTATATCGCGTCTGGTACAAATTGCGGGAGGGCAAAATGAGCAACCCCGACGTGGACGACGGCCATCCAGCCTGGTACTATATCGAGGATGTGCCCTGGACGCTCTACTTTCACGAGGGGTACTCGATCCACGCGGCCTTCTGGCACGACGCCTTTGGTTTCTTGCGCAGCCACGGCTGTGTCAACCTGGCTCCCCGCGATGCGCTGTGGTTTTTCAACTGGTCCGATCCGTTCGCTCCTGAGGGCGTGGATCAGATCTATATCACCGAAGGCATGCCGAGCACCTGGGTCTGGGTGCATTATACGTCGCCCTTTGATTGATGGGCGAAGCTTCACTGATTTGTCAATGAAACTGACGACGCTATCGCACCGCGCGCTGTGGCTGATCCTGCTTGCCAGCCTGAGCGCGGTACTGTTCGTGGCTTGCAGCAGCCTAGCCGAGCCTGAACCGACTCCCACGCCAACCCGCACGCCGCGTCCGCCGACCCCTGTGCCCCCCACTTCAACGCCGACTCCCGCGCCGACACCCACGCCGGCCTGGCCGGTGACCGTCTTTATCCCGCAGGGATTGCCTGCACTCGCCGCCGACGCGCTGAAGGCCATTCTCGCCGATCATCCCGATCTCTTCGTCCAGACCTCCTCCATCGAGATCGCCGACGTTCAGATCGTGCAAAACGTCGACCCCCAAGCGATTGGCATCGCCGAGATGGTCTATGCCGTTGTAGCTCCTTTTCCCACCCTCACCGATGAGGTGACCTGGACCGACGTCGCCAGCAGTTGGAGCATCACACCGACGGGTTCTTTTGCCGGTCGGTCTCTGTTGGTGACTGCCGAGACCGCCGAGGTGCTGGCGACTGCAATGGGCCAACCGGGGAGCAGCGCGGTCGAGATCGTCCCGGCGGAAGAGATCGTGCAGCGTGCCTGGGGCAGTTCGGCCTGGGCCATCGTCCCTTTCGACCAATTGGAGCCGCGTTGGAAGGTGTTACGCGTGGATGGCGTTTCTGTGCTCGATAAAGATCTGGACACTTCCACCTATCCGCTGGTCGTGCGCGTCGGCGTGGCCGGGATTGAACGGGGCGTCGTAAAACTCCAGGAATTACTTGGAGCCACGCTCACCAACCGGGATCCATCCAAGATCACGGTGCTGATGATGACCGGGGTGACCGCCCTCACGCGGGCCACGGCCATGAGAATGGACCGTCACGGCGTGCTCTACCCTGCGGAGGACATCCGCGATTGGCTGGTCGAACCGGACATCACTCACATCAGCAACGAGGTCTCCTTCGCCGAAAGCTGCCCCCCGCCGGGCGATTATTACACCATGGTCTTTTGCTCCAGCCCGCGATTCATCGAATTGCTGGAGGACGTGGACATTGACGTGATCGAGTTGACGGGCAATCACCTGCTCGATTGGAAAGTGGGGGCGATGGAACTGTCGCTGACGATGTACGACGAGCGCGGTATCCCCTACTTTGGCGGCGGGTGGAACCTGGAGCAGGCGCAATCCCCGCTCACGCTCACCCACGGCGTCCACACCTTCGGCTTTGTGGGCTGCAACCCGGTGGGACCGAGCTACGATTGGGCGACTGAGGATCGTCCTGGCTCGGCTCCCTGTGACTATGACCTGCTCCACAATCAGATTCGTGAGCTGCGCGACCAAGGCATCATCCCCATTGCCACCTTTCAATACTGGGAGTTCAACCAGTACGAGCCTACCGCCCGGCAACGGACAGATTTTCGCGCGCTGGCCGAGGCGGGCGCGGTCATCGTCAGCGGCAGCCAGGCCCACCAGCCGCAGGGCTTTGATTTTCACGCCGGGGCCTTTATCCACTATGGCCTGGGCAATCTGTTCTTCGACCAGATGCAATCGCTCCCGACCCGGCAGGAGTTTTTGGATCGGCACGTCTTTTATGACGGGCGACACATCAGCACCGAGATCCTGACGGCGATCCTGGAGGATTATTCTCGCCCACGCCCGATGATGCCCGACGAGCGGGAGGCGTTGCTCAAAACGGCGTTTGCGGCAAGTGGGTGGTGAGCGACGAGTGAGTGAGAAACTTGTGAACTCTGCCAAACATCCCAGACCCATGGAATTCGGCTCCATGCCGCTCGACCCCATATACGCCTGGTCCATCGTGTTGGAGCCGGTGGAGGCGCTCATCGAACATACCTCCAATTTCATCGAGCAACTGGCCCAAGAGACCTACGAGCGCGGCGAGGAATTCGACGACGAGGAACTGGAGCGACGCTTTCTCGCATTCTTCGATCGGCTGGTGGAGGAAGGGGTGCTCACCCGCCTGCCTGATGCGCCCCCGGAGATGGGGCGCCGGATACTGGGTCCCCGCCGTTGGCTGCGCGCTCAACGCATCCGCATCAACCGGCTCGTCGATTACTGGCGCGAGCGAGACGTGCGCGGTTAGCAGCGGTTAACCGTCGTTGTCGCCAGGCGTACCAAACCATCCCCATAAAGCGCGCCGAGTCCTTCAGTGGGTGAAAGTAGCTCACCTTGTCTATGCTGTAGATGGTACGGATGTCCACCCATCCGATGGGGATCCCCTGGCAAACGGCCTGGATGATGACCTCGACCTCCAACTCAAAGCCGGTGGTGGTCAGGTCGAGCGTTTCCAGGAAGCGACGGCTGTGCAGCCGAAAGCCGCTCTGGTTATCGTAAATGCGCGTCTGTAGGACCCGTGAGAGCAGCCAAGAACCGAACGGGTTGGTGAAAAAGCGAGGAAAGGGCATCTGGCCAAAGTTGCGCTGCCCGATAATCAACTCCCCCGCGCCAGCCTGGTAGGCGGCCAAGAGCTTGGGAATGTCGGCCGGGTCGTGCTGACCGTCGGCGTCGAGGGTGAGGACGGCGTCATAACCCCGCTTCAGCGCCCACTCAAAACCCGTCATCAGCGCCACGCCCTTGCCGTGGTTCTGCGGGTGGCGCACGACGGTGGCGCCGGCGGCCTCAGCCACAGCGGACGTATCGTCGTGAGAGCCGTCATCCACCACCAGCACCGGCAGATAAGCCAGCGTCGCCTTCACGATCGGCGCGATGCGCGTCGCTTCATTCCAGGCAGGGATAAGGGCAAGGATTGGAGTCCCATCCATCGAAGTATTCCTCTAAGATGCACCTCGGAAACAAAAAACCAAGAGGCTGGATACCCAGTTTTGCCTCTTGGTCGAAACGTAACGGGTAGAGCGGGCGACGGGATTCGAACCCGTGACCTTCTCCTTGGCAAGGAGACGTTCTACCGGCTGAACTACACCCGCCTGAAGATGCCGTTATTATACCACATGTTCCGGGGTAAGCAAGTCAACGTACTCATGGGATTCAGCAACGATCCCCATTGTAGACAGACCAGATATTTGATGCGAAAATAGCTGTTCTTCACTACTGATTACGGTCGCGGCCCCCAAAGAAGTTGTTCGCGCACCATCATATCTGTGCCACGGATCTTGAAGGCCAGGTCCGCGGCGATATTGTGCATCAGGCGATAGCCCAACTCAGGATGGTCATCACACAACTTGATCAGTTGATCGCGAGGGATGATGAGGAGTTGAGTCTTTCTGGAAGCACAGTGAGCGGCTGCCGATCTCACCCCTTGATCTACCAATGCGATTTCACCAAACGTCTGCCCACGCCCAAGCGTGACAATATTCAGCGGACGAGATGTATCCCCTGTGGGAGTAGCCTGGACAAGAGCGGGACTTACCAGGATACCCACCTCCCCCTTGGCGACGACGTACAACTCGTCGCTGGCGCTGTTTTCCTCAAAGATGATCTCTCCGGGTTTGGGATTGATCTCTGAGCAGATGTTCGCGACCATCTCCAACTGGGACTCGGTCAGATCGTAGAAAATGTCCGCCCGGCGTAAGATATTGACGTACTCTGTGGTCTTGTCTACCTGCTTGGCCATAGCACCCCCTTTCCAGTATATAAAAATTGTACCACACTTTCGCCAGGGAAGCAAGAACGACTGTCCCTGGTCGAGAGGAAAACCTGCGATCTCGATTTGCTAAATGACGCACTCTCTGGTATAATCTCCATTGTACGGGGCGTGGCGCAGTTTGGTAGCGCGCTACAATGGGGTTGTAGAGGCCCCGGGTTCAAATCCCGGCGCCCCGACTGAAAAAGGGGGTTAATGTTCAGATAAGAGGGTACTTCTATCATCAGGAGGTGCCCTCCATTTGTTCAACGAGCAGTTGTTTGGTGATTGTATCGGTAAGTTCAACGATGGAATCGTTGCAGATTTCAGACAGTCGCCTGGCGAACGCGTCGGCAAGTGGATCGATAAGCGCCTCAGGGGTCTCGGGGAATCCCTTGACAATCGTATTCAAAGAGACATCAGAAGACGGTTGTCCACTACAAGTAAGAGACGCGATGTGTCTTTGTACATTGTCCCGGTTAAGTCTACCGTAAATCTTCTCAGTGGTTGTAAGACTGTCATGCATTAGATTCTGGGATATGGCCTTCGCGGCCGCTATGCTTGTTGCTCGATCAAGTGCGAAGAGGGCATGTCCATGCCTTAAGCTGTGCGGCGATAGATAAGGGATGTCTGCACGATCACAAAAAAGTTTCAGATCATCGGCAACTGCGGATCTCCTATCTTTTCCAGCCTTGGTCTTGCCAGTAAAATGCATTCCGTCTCTGCTCAATGTAGCATACCACAGTGCATCGGGAGCCAGTTGAGTACGAACTAGCTTATCCCATCGTGCTACCACGTCGACTAAATCTGGAATGTTGAGTAGAAAAGTGGTAGCAATTTTACGGTTCTTTGTCTTGACACCCAAGCTAGGCCATTGCCTGACCAAGTATTTCTTTAGATTGATTGCTTTGATAGGAAATGTCACGCATGCACCTACGCGGGCGCCTGATATGAAAAGGAAGGCTATTGCTGCCTGACCCCGCTGTTCAGTGAGAGTTCTCACTGGCAGGCTGATGATTTTGCGTATTTGACTGATAGTGTACGCGGCAGGCTCTTCAAAGCCTGCAGGCACCTTAAATTTGAGACTTTCAATCCAGTTCATAGTGATTGATCTATATCGGCGAGAGTGCTCTGCCTTTGCCCAATGGAAGAAACCCTGTGCCGTTTCACAAATCCCCTTGATGGTGGATGGCGCCAACGGCCTGCTCCGTCCATCGTTTCGCACGGTTGTTAAATAGGGTGGAAACGTTGGGCGAATCGTATCAGCCTTGGAAAGTGGGGTTTCGTCGGCCCATTCAAGCAGATGCCGCAGTCGCGACCTTTTCCTTTTTACCGTCTGTGCAGTATTCTGTTTGATTTGTGCATTATACTTCTGATATCGCCCTACATCGTGGTAGTTGTCCCGATTGATCATGAGTCTGCCCTTTCGTCGTTGTCATGACGACGTGCCCTTGCACGATGAACCTTCGTACCACATTCTGAGCATTCGCCAACGACGAGTTCAAGATAGCGATTAGTGGGTTTGATCGTGAGATGGCCTGTCATCCGAGTCGGCGCGCGACATTTTAGGCAATATGCTTCCCCTTCCCCAAGAGGGATGCGTTTACGTTTTGCCACGGCACGTGCCCACTCGGCGAATTCTGTGCCGATAATCCAGATGTGCCCCTTTTCGTCGCGTTGATGGGGGCACCCAGATGGAACGAATGAACGATAGACAGTGTCAACGTGACAACCGATTTCAGCAGCCAACTCGGAAGGACGGTAGTGCATACACAGCAATCGTCCCAGCCTAATAATCTGCTCTCTACTCATGCGTACCATCTGTTTTGGCCTCCATATCTATGATTGCTTGAGCGATGCAGTAGATACTAGGAATCACATCACTCTCGCGATGATTTATCTACAATAGATTCTATCACAGAATGGTATATTTGTCAAGTATATGGTCATAATTATGATGTAGTTTACACTAATTTTGATCAGTGGTAAGGAACGTGATTATGCCAGGTAAAAAGAACTTTGACTATGACCCCACTCCGTTTCAAGGCTTGCTGCGCAACCTGCTAGAGGAAACCGGTGAGAGTTATCGAGAAGCGGGATTGGCTTCGGGGTTAAGTGGAACTACTATCTCGAACTATATGCGCGAGACTAACCCTGCTCGTCCCATGCGTGATGCTTGCATTGCTTTGTCAGATCACTTCGGCATCAATCCCAACGAAATGCTAGAAGCCGCTGGCTATGAACCATTGCATTTCTTTGATCGAAGACTGGTTGACCCTAACGCTCTGCCTCCCGATGTTGAAACAATTATGGGCAAGTTGTTGGATATCGAGGATGAGGCAGTGCGCGAAGAAATGGTCAAATCGCTTCTCGAGGTTCTACGTGTACAAATGCGCATAAGAAAAGAAACAATCGAAAAAGCTCTGGCAAAGGCTAGAAAGGAAGCCGCTGTACACACCAGAGCCACGGCCAGCGAATAATCTTCCACAACAGATCCCCTCTGGAACAATTGTATGACACGTCAAAAGCCCCCACAGATAACGAAACTGGAATGCGTCAACTTTGAGATTTTGCGCCGTGACACTCCGGCTGCCATTTGGGCCACATTGTGCATTGTTCACATCTCTGGCAACTTGAGGGCGAGAATAGAGGAAAGTAACGGGTGGAAACGAATTGCATTACAGTTTCTACTCGCACTCCACAAGATCAATGTAGTGCGCATTTTAGAATGCAAGCTTCTGAACATTTGGTATGGATGGCTTCGCTTTAATCCTCAGAGGACTGTGAGACAACTGGAGCTCGTGCCTTCTAACTTCTTAAAGAGGCGGCTATCCGGAATCGAAACACGTTTCAACGCTTCTAGGAGGAATGTCAAGTTCCTCTTGCTACTTCTTGCATTTGTCGTACTCACTGGTATTGCAAGCGATCTGCTCTTTGATGTATTACTGACCATTGAACGCACATTGCTTGAAGCATCTTTATTGCCTCCTGATTATGCAAGATTCTTTCTGGTAGGCGGTATCAAATTATATATGCTTCTGATAATCGTATATCTATCTCTCGCCATCATCTTTTATGCACGTTTGGTCGTTAATGTGGTAGCCGGGTTCAAGGAATATCACAAAGTCGTACAGAGAATCAAAAAGCTCGCTCAAACTACCCAACGTCGTTGATCACCAAATTCCGCGCCGCAAAATCTGGTGATTCTGCTATAACTCCTCGATCATCTCCTGCATCCTGGCCGCGTCAGCCAAGTAGCGCGAAGTCGTGGTTAGGTTGGCGTGCCCCAGGATGTCTCGCAGTGTGGCCAGATCGCGCCCCTTGCGCAAGAAGCGCGTGGCCTCTTTGTACAAGTCACTCCCGCTGGCCTGGATACAGCACTGGCGGCATTGCAAGAGGAAGGCATGCTGGATGCACAGGATCGCCCGCAAATGGAACAGCTATCCAATTTGGTGGACGAATGTTAACAACGATATAATATTGTACCAGAAACACCGAGACTGCGTAATAGACATTTGTAGAAGGCGGGCATTGACAGACAGAGGCGATGTTGCATAATGGCCGGATAGACATCTAATCTGTCCGGAGGTGCATCGTTGGTCGAAACTGCTTCATCTGTCAACTTGGCGGCCTGTCAGATTCTTGAGGTGAGTTACAACTTGGCATCTACAACTTGTGATCAGTGTCAACAACTGGCGTCACGGTTCACGACAGCAGAACGGACAGCGATTGATTTGAATTTGGATCATCCAATGTTGTTACACATTACTGTCAGTGTGCACTATTGCCCAGATTGCGATCACTACTTCCGTGCCCAACCACCTTTCTTGCGTCGCAATGCGATTTACACCAACCGGGTGGTAGAGAAGGGCGTGCAATCCGTTTACGAGGATGGTATGGCGATGCGCCGTGTCCCCGATCGGTTAGGACGAGACTTCTGGGTTCGGCCTAGTGAAGGCAGCATTCGGCAATGGTGCAAGGATTACCGAGCTGGATTTGACTTTGAAGGTGACTACCAACCTTGGGTAGTAAGTGCCTTTTCTGGCATTCTGTGCGTGGACGAGGTCTACCAGGATCGCTTAGCCCTCTTACTGGCCGTTGACCCAGCCGCTCCAGATGGCGACCGCTTGGTAGGTTTCCAATTGATCCACGGGAACGTTTCAACTGACGATGTGGAGCAGTTTCTAACACATCTTCAAGCAATTGGCATCGAGCCAGATGAGGTGATTACAGACGGTTCATCTCTTTATCCGACCGTATTGGCCCAAGTCTGGCCGAACGCGGCGCATCAATTGTGTCTTTTCCACGAGACTCGCCGTGTAACGAAGGCAGCGATGAAGGCGATCAATGCGATCCGAAAGAGCTTACCTCACCCGCCACCTGCGCCTGGGACAAGAGGAGGGGGTCCGTTGCACAATTGCCCACCCAGCGATGATCCCACCGACCCGGCCACACAGCGTTGGTACTGGCGAAGGCTCCAGCGACGGGCCAAAATCACTCGTGTTCACGAGCTATCACAACAGGGGTGGTCCCAGAGAGCGATTGCACGCCAGACAGGGCATCACCGCGAGACGGTCAAACAGTGGTTGGCGCAACCCATTCCTCCTTTGCCAGAGGATATGCCGGAGGGGATCTCTGCCATCGCTTCACTGCCGGTGTCAACCCAGCGCCAGATCAAGAAGCAACAGCTGATGCGTCAGGCACACGCGTTGAGGGAAAGCGGGTTCTCCTATTCTGCGATTGGGCGAGAGGTGGGAATGCACCGTGTGACCGTCAAGAAATGGCTGCAACAAGAACCTCCACCCAACGAAATGGAGGAGGATGTTCCTGAAGCAGATGTCGAACCGGCTCCCCCACCTGCTTCTTGGTCAAACTGGGAAGAGGTTCGCCAAGTCCGCGAGGCTTTGCGGGAACATCGGTTCCTGTTTATGCGTCGACCGGAAAACCTGGGTGCGGAGGATCAGCAGCAGATCTCATCGCTGCTGGTCAGTCCGGCAGGTGCCGAACTGGCAGTAGCACGGGACTTTCTGGTAGATTGGTATCGCCTCTGGACCAAGGAGGATGGTCAGCGACGCTCTTTGGCCGAGGCCCGAACGCGCTATGAATCCTGGCGAACTCGAACAGACTATGGCGCTGTTCCCCAGCTCCAGCGTATCCAAGAACGGATGACTGAAGCCAAGTTCGAGCGGTTGAGTCAGTTCCTGCGCCATCCTGAATGGGAGGCCACCAACAACGGTGCAGAACGAGCAGGGCGGGCCTTCCGGCACCGGCAAGCTCCTCATTTCAATCTGCGCAGCAAGGAGGCCATCGAGGGCGCACTTGTCGTTGCTGCGTGCAAGAAGAAAGAGACAGCAACCCAAGCACCAATCTGGGGAGCGAATCGTTGTTTGCGTGGTCGAAAGCGCAAGCCTGTAGCGCCAGACGGTGCGTATTGTCCGTCCCTTCCAGCCCTGGAGCCTGTGTACAACCTCGAACAGGCTGTTCAACGACAACTATAATTACCCATCGATGACAATTAGAAATACCCACTAGCCTTCCATTACGCCTTATGGCGCAATTCTTTCAGAAAGAAACTTACTCGTGTACAATGGTGCTCTGTTCA